>ERZ791821.234-NODE-234-length-55423-cov-7.649382_pt1 | contig 55423 bp, 47 predicted proteins | sample MGYA00510300_ERZ791821 | MGnify/ENA primary metagenome ERZ791821 (study PRJEB30046, sample SAMN00792034) | human gut metagenome | study: EMG produced TPA metagenomics assembly of the A metagenome-wide association study of gut microbiota in type 2... | reverse complement strand
AAAACTGACCTCCAATCGTTAGATTTTTGGTCTAACATTTGGGGGTCAGTTCATTTTGTGGATATGTTTTTATTTTAATCATATGTAGAAATACCGAAAGGTGAATTTATCTATTGGAAAGGAGGCAGAGCGTATGGAAAATAATACCTCGACTTTAATTTGTGTCACAACTTCTGAGGAAGTGGTAACGGCTTGTCACACTGATTGCGGTCCTTTCTGGAGTGATGATTAAGTTGCTTATGTTTCGTGTGCAAGGAATGGAAGGTATAGCGTATCTTTCATTCCTTCATTTTATTTATGGAGAAATGTATGATTGACAGTGTACTTTTAAAGCTGGCTGTAACGGCAGAAAATATTTCTATATACTTGAAAAGATATCTTAGGCGTAAATATGTAAATAATTTTTTGGTAAAATATAGCCTTCAGGACGGCAAAGCGACTAAAAAAAGCAATATTCATTATAATCCCTATGAGGGAACCAATGTGATGTTAATAGAACAGCTTATCCAAAGCGGAGAAATACAGCGCACAGACAAAATTCTGGATATTGGCTGCGGTGCAGGGATTTTTCTTCTCTACTTAGTGGATAGAGGATTTAAAAATCTGCAAGGAATTGAAATTGATAAAGGCTTGCTTGATGTATGCAGGAAAAATATTATTCAGTACCAAAATAAATCATCTATTTCTGGGCAAAATATAGATGTTTTTCAGGGGGATGCCCTTGCGATGGATATAGATGAGGACGTTGCCTGTTTTTATTTGTTCAATTCTTTTTACGATGAATGTACCTATTTGAAATGGCTGGAGCAAGTGAAGGCAAGCTTGCATAAAAAGAATCGTTCTATAAAAATCATCGTTCTGTTTCCTACTGTGGCTTCCATGGGGGCTTTAAGGCAGTGCAGCTGGCTTCGGGAAAAAACGAGAGTATTATGCGAGGCTCAGTTATGCCATAGATGTGTTTATTTTTTGATATACGAAAGCGTAGGATAAATATGCGGATTCTGCTTGTTTCTATCATTCACAGCTATAAATATGGCAATACAGGCGTTGATTATATTGCCCACTATATACGTCAAAGCTGCAAAACGGCGAGTGTAGATATTAAATATTACCATCACTTTGAAACGTGGGAAACGATCATAAATGATTTACATACCCATGACAGCTATGACATTTACGGATTTTCCATTTTTGAAACGAATTATATGCTGTCTAAAAAAGTAGCTGAATATTTAAAAAGAACACAATCATGTCTTGTTGTTTTTGGGGGACAGTTCGTTACTATGAATTATCGTGAAATTGTTTCCGATGCTCCTATGGTGGATTATTTTATTCTTGGTGATGGAGAAGCTCCGATGCAGAGAATTATCCATTCGTATGGAAATAAAACAATTCAAAATGATGAGAATATTGCAGCGATGCATGACATCGAAAATAAGAAGGCGAATGTTGAGCAAGACATCAACCGAAAGGCTGACTTTGATTATTATACGCAGGATACTGTAGACGCGAATATTCAAAAGACACATTGCATGATGACAAAATCCAACGTATGTACCGGCGCATGTACTTTTTGTTGTTCCCGAAAAGGGAGAGTGGTTTATAAAGAGCCGGAGCGAATTGTTGAAGAAATTGCGTATTTAGCGACGACCTTTGGCGTAAAAAAATTTTTTATCTGTGACGATGATCTGTTTGACATTGATGGAGATGAAAACAGAGAGCGGCTCATGGTGCTGTTTGAAAAAATAGAGCAGCTGAATTTTAATTTGGCCTTTTCTGGATTTGCAAAACCAAAGGCGATTTGTAATCCCAAAAATTACGAAGTATTACAAAAAATGAATAAAATAGGATTTCATCATTTATTTTTAGGTATTGATGCCGGAAATGAATGGGATCGGAAGCTATATAACAAACGGGCTACCTTAGAAGAAGGTAAAAGGGCATTGCAACTTCTTGATGATATTGGAATTTCTCCTAGATACGGAATGATTTTTTTTAATCCGTATTCTACATTGGATTCTTTACGTCAGTCGTATCAATATTTAATAGAATTGCACTCGACGAACTACTATCATTATGGTGGACTTAGGGTTCAAGTATTGAATGGTACGAAGTTGAAAACTATGCTTCGGCAGGATCACTTATTAGATCGTCAGTATTCCTTTTTTAATACCCAGGCGTATCGTTTTAAAGATCCCTCCATACAGCCCATTGCTGATTTTATGGCCGATACATTTATACCAGCAGCCGACGCTGTTACGTATCAGTTCAACACGCTGAAAAGAAAATTTGAATTAGTAAGGCACATGAATAAAGCGGCAGAAAGATATGCTCCGTTAGTACATGAGTATGGAGAACGGGAATTTGAAGCAATTAAGAAATTTTTCTATTATCTATATGTTCAGCAGGATGTAATGTATTGCCAAAATCATATGAATGATTTCATTACGTCTATGAAAAGGAACGCAGAAGTTTATAAACCCATTATTCGAAATTTAGACGAGATGTTTATTTCTACCCCTGTAAAGAAGTGAGGCGATAGGTCAAATGTATGAAATAAATAAAGACGTTATTTTTGTACCAGGGGCCGTTCATGGGGCAATTTATGATTTTAATTCTGGAAACGTATATTCCGTAAATGATGCGGCCTGCAGCATTATTCATCGATACGTTGAAAATAAAGCTGTGCCGTCTGATGAAACCTACCTGACGGAATTGAAAAGATGCTTTTTGATATCTGAAAATTTTATTCCCAGGAATTTTAGGTTACGTAAAGATAAGACAATTCAGTTAGAAATGGCTTGGATTGAAATAACGCAGCGATGTAATCTAAGGTGTATTCATTGCTATGAAGGAAATGTCCATGTTTCTTCTCAAAATTCGTTAAGCCTGACGCAGTGGAAAAAATGCATAGATCAATTAGCGGATTTGCATATCAAGCGATTAATTGTCATTGGCGGGGAGCCGTGCTGCCGTAAGGACTTAGTGGATATCCTTGAGTACGCATCTCAGTATCCGATGGATATTACGTTATTTACAAATGCAACGGCGTTTTCAGATCGATTAATACATTGTGTAGTGAAGCATAACCTTCGTGTGAAAATTTCCATGTATGGGCCGTCTGATGAGATTCATGATAACATTACCAATGTAAGAGGCAGCTTTAAGAAAACGACCGAAGCGGTGCAGGCGCTTGTTGCGCAAGGCGTTTCCGTTTCAGCGGCAGTTATCGTGATGAAGGAAAATGAAGCATATGTAGATGAAACGATGCAGTATGTTCGTGAATTGGGTATGAAATGCTCTCGATACGATATCATACGTAATGTACATGGAGGGACTCAAAAGCTCCATGCACCGACCAAAAAAGAGGTAATACAAAAGGTTTATCTAATGAAGCCTAATTTTAAAGCAAAGAAAGAACAGTTTTATCATAATTATAGTAGGAATTCCTGTTGGTATGGCAAAATTACAATTATGGAAAACGGCGATGTCATTCCATGTGAGTTCGAGAGAAACTATAGGTATGGCAATATATTACAAGACTCTTTAGAAGAGATTATTCATAATGAAAAGACAATGTCAAAGTGGTTCTTAGATTTTAGTACCGTTGAAGGCTGCAAAGATTGTGAATTCCGCTTTGCTTGTCACGACTGTCGTCCCCTGGGCCTTTCCGTTTGCGGCAATATGAATACTAAAAATCCCAGATGTTGTTATGATGTTTATCGCGGAGTATGGGATTTAGCTAGTCTGCAATAAGCGGATATTGCATTTTAATACAATCAAGAAGTTTTTGCCATGTATGTTGGTTTCATTTTAGGGGCTGCATGATGAACTTTTTTGATTATCGCTGGATGTTACGTATGGCGTGAGAAATTTGATTTGTGTCAGATCAGATATTGGGGACGGATATATGAGGCACAAGTACAAAGGTGTATACACGGGCTATAGAGGTATGCTTATAAATTTTTTCACAGCAGGAGAGAATCACTGGGAATTTATCGTTGGGAAAACAGGGTAAGACGAGGAATTTTGTCATGGAAAAGCATGTCATAAGGGAACGTTATGTATAATGACAGGCATCGGCAGTAAAGAATATTTTGTTTGATATAATATATTGCAAAATATAGCAGATATATAGGAGGAGCAGCAATGGAACAAAGTGACACGGCTATGTTGGTCGATTTGCTTCGCGACGACATGAAGCCGGCATTGGGCGTGACCGAGCCGGGGGCGATTGCATTTGCGGCGGCTAAGGCGCGGGAATTTGTCAAGGGGGAGGTAGAGCGGGTCGACGTCGTACTGAATTCCGGCATGTATAAAAATGCGTTTACGTGCGGTATTCCCCATTCCGACGCCGTAGGGAACGCCTATGCCGCGGCATTGGGCGTCATGGCCGGCGACGCGGCGCTGGGATTGGAAGCGCTGGCGAAGGTCGACGACCAAGCGAATGAAGCGGCGAAAGGGCTCGTCGAAGGAGGAAAGGTATCCGTGCAGGTCGGAGAGATTACGCCGGATATTTACATCCGCGTAGAAGTGGCGACGGCGTCGGATTGCTGTGCTGTCACGATTGCCCATACGCATACGAATATCGTAAATATCGTCGTCAACGGCGACGTCATATTTGAGAAAGACGACGAGGAGCAGCCGGGCCATGAAGACGCGGGCGGCGCGCCGATTCACGAATATACGCTGGCCGAATTGTATAACTTTATACAATCGGTGCCTATTGAGGAGATTTCCTTTATCCAGCAGGCCTACGACATGAACCTGGCCTTGTTCAGCGAAGGGCTGGGCCATGAGCGGACGACATTTCTCAAGGCCTTGTGGGATATGAACAGCGGGCAGATGATTTCCGGCGACGAAGTGACGACGGCGCAGCTGCTGTGCGGCGGTGCTATCGAGGCCCGCGTCCTGGGTTTGGACAAGCCGGCCATGAGCATTACGGGATCAGGCGCCCACGGGATTATCTGTACGATGCCTTTGTACGCAGTCTGTCAGGTCCAGGGGATTTCTGCCGAGCGGCTGCTGCGGGCGACGGCGTTGAGCTATTTAATTACCATGTATATCAAGGAATATTCCGGCCGCTTGTCGGCGTTCTGCGGCTGCGCTATCGCTGCCGGCACGGGCATGGCCTGTGCCCTGGCCTGGCTGAAGGGCGGTGATTTGGCCGTCCTGCATCGCGTTATTGCCAATATGGCGGCCAGCATTACAGGAATGCTCTGCGACGGCGGAAATCAGGGCTGCACGATGAAGGGCGTCACCGCCGTCGATACGGCGTTCCGCTCGGTACGCTTTGCCTTGTCGGGCGTCGGCGTCGACCCCGTTCACGGCGTATTGGGCCCGACGCCGGAGGATACGTTCCGCTACATGGGCTGTATTGCCTCGCCGGGTATGGTCGGTACGGAACAGACGATGATTGACATCCTAAAGGATAAATCACAGAAGGGAAGTCGTATTTCCTAAGTAAAAAGCCGTCTCATCGGGAGCTGATGCTTCCTTTGAGACGGCTTGCTTACGTTTGCGAACCGGCAGGGAATTTATTTCTTAGCGTTGCGCTGGTTTTTGGCATCCTGGCTGACAAAGGTTTTGGTTGCCGGATCAAATTCCGGACCGTCATAGGTCGTGCTGATCTGCACTTCGCCGGACACTACTTTTTGATGCAGATCGTTTAATCTGTCGACGGCTTCGGCAGGAACGAAGGGAGCGATGGCTAAGCGGACGATATCCGGCTTTTCCAGGCCGATTTTCGTAATATCGTGGGTCAGGGCGCCGGCTTTGTAATCCTTTGCCGCGTTGAACAGGGCTTCGCTGGAGTCAGCGACGGCTGAGCCGACGAAAATAGGCGATTCTTTCGTCCAGTCGATGACGTTGCCGATTTCCAATACTTGTCCATTGGTCTTGGCGATGACCTGGTTGACGGCGCTGCGCCCGCTGTTGAGCATCGTATAGATGACGTCGACGCCTTCGCCGATCTGTGCTTCCGCCGCTTTAGCATTTATTTTCATATTGTCCAGGTCGCCTGTAAAGGTCGAGTAGAACTGGGCGTGAGGATTGGCGTACTTTACGCCGTTGTAGAAGGCGGCCCGGGCTTGCAGTCCCGGTTTGGGCCAGGCGCCGGAAATGTGGCCGACCTTGCCGGTCTTTGTCATGTAGCCGGCCAGCGCGCCGGCTAAGAAGGCTGACTGTTCCTGGTCGACGACGTAGCTGCTGATGTTGTCGCCCTTTACGCTGCCCTGGATGACGACGAACTGAATTTGCGGATAGTCCTTGCTGACGGCGGAGACGGGGCCGTTCATCTGCCCGCCGTGGCCGATAATCAGCTTCGGCTGTTCCTGGGCTAATTTCTGCAGTTCCGCTGTCAGGACGGCGGCGTCGGATGTGGCGGACACGTCGGAGACGCATTTCACATTCGCCGTGACGTCCTTGGCAATGCGCTCGTAGCCGCGGTAACCCGCTTCCATGAAGCCATTGTCGTGAGCCTTGCCGGGCAGGAGCACCGTAATTTCCGGAGCCGCTGCCGCTTCAGGGCTGGCCGTTTCGACGACGGCTCCCTGGGCAAAGGCGGGGAAGCAGGCTGCGCATGCTAACAGAAGTACGGATTTTTTCAATGATACTTTCATAGGAACACCTCTTTGTCGTAGTATTGATGAATCCGCAGCAGAAGGATACCTGCTGCTGGACGAATTGCTGTGGCTTGCCTCATTATTGGATTTCAATGCCGCCGTCCTTGTAGCGCTGCAGGTCGTCTGCCCCGATATCGCTGTCCATGATAATGACAGGCGTCTGCGCCAGGGGAAAGACCTGCTTTTTGGCCAGGCGGTCCAGCTTGGTAGAATCCATGACGGCGTAGGTTTTCCAGGCATTGCGGGCCATGGCCTGCATGATGGGGATTTCGCGGAAGCGAAAATCTGTCAGGCCGGACTGCACGTCCAGCGAATTGACGGCCAGAAAGCAGATATCGGGGAAATACGTTTCCGCTTCGCGAAGGCAGCGGCTTCCCCAGGTGGACTGCTCTGCCCCGTCCCAATCGCCGCCGAGCAGGTGGATGCGGCATTTCGGATTGGCTGCTGCGGCCTCGGCTGCGGCGATGTTGTTGGTCACGATGGAACACGTAAGGTCGGCCTGGGCGATTTCTTCGGCTAAAATCGTCGTCGTCGTGCCGGAATTGAGCATGACCAGATCGTTGGGCTGAATAAGCTGTACGGCCTTGCGGGCGGCTTCCCGCTTGAGCTCGTTGTGTATGACCTTGCGGCCGTTGAAATGGGCGAATTGATGAGACTCGTGGACGGCTTTTGCGCCGCCGCGTATATATTGAACCAAACCGGCCCGGTCTAAGGCCTTCAGGTCGCGCCGTACCGTATCGATTGATACGTTCAGCTGCTGGGACAAATCTTCCAGCTTGACGACGGAGGTACGGCTCAGTTCCTGCAAAATAATATGCTTGCGTTCTTCCTGAATCATGAATGCTGCTCCTTTGCGTTTGCTCTGTCATCATTTATTGTATATCAAATTCGTTTGCGGCGACAAGGATAGTTTTGTAAAATCCTTTTGCTAAAACTTTACAAAAAATATGCTGTAATTTACATATATTTTGCTGTTTATTTGCGGAATTTAGAAAAAAATGTCATAATATAAGTATATAAATGGAACTATCCGAAGCTATTGCGGCAGATATTGGTAAATGGAAAGGGGCAGACGCATGAAGTGGGAAGGAATTATTTTTGATTGGGCCGGTACGACTGTCGATTTCGGGTCGATGGCTCCGGTCGTCGTCTTTCGGGAAATTTTTGCCAAACGGGGCATTACCGTGACAAATGAGGAAATCCGCCGGCCAATGGGCATGCTGAAGTGGAATCATATCCAGGCGATGCTGGACATGCCGCGGATCCGCGGCGAATGGCGGCGGCGGTTCCGCAGCGAGCCGCAGGACTGGGACGTCGATACGTTATACGACGATTTTGAGCCGATGCTGCTTGCCCTGCTGGCCCGGGGGACGGAGGTCAAGCCATATGTGGCTGACACGATAGCCGAGCTGCGACGCCGGGGCTATCAAATCGGCAGTACGACGGGCTATACGAATATCATGATGAAATCCGTCGTCAAGGCTGCTGCCGCGCAGGGCTATGAAGCGGATTTCTGGATTACGCCGGACAGCGTATCCGGTTTCGGCCGGCCCTACCCGTATATGATTTTCCGCAATATGGAGCATTTCAAATGGCAGCAGACGAGCCAGGTGTTAAAAGTCGGCGACACGGTGACGGACATCCTGGAAGGAAAGCATGCCGGCGTCAAGACGGCGGGCATCGTCGTCGGCAGCTCTGTCATGGGGCTGAGCCGGGAAGAGTATGACGGCCTGACGGAAGGCGAACGGCAGGCGGCCTGCGAGCAGGCGCGCGCCGTATACGAAGAGGCTGGAGCAGATTATGTGCTTCACGATATACGGGACATACTGAGCATAGCAGAATAAGGATATGAAGGCGGCTAAATGGCGGACACGGCGTCGTTTAGCCGCGTTTTTTGTTTTTTTGCCCCTGCTGGGACTTGAAAGGCCGCGGCGCCTATTGTTACAATGTATATAAGAAGGTATAATGAGAAGCGTTGCTTTTAGATTAGGAGGAAACTATATGCATATTGCGCAATACACGAAAGCGCAGACCTTGGCTGAGGCTTGGGAGCTCCATCAGAAAAAGGGCTCCGTCGTCCTCGGAGGCTGCTGCTGGCTGCGCTTGTCGCCGCAGCGCATCATACGGCAGGCCGTCGATATATCGGCCCTGCCGCTGTATGATATAGAGGAAAGGGAAACAGAATTCCGCATCGGAGCTATGGTTTCGCTGCGGGACCTGGAGCTTTGCCCGTCTTTCGCCGCCTATACGCAGGGCGCTTCCAAGGAAGCACTGCGCCATATCGTAGGCGTGCAGTTCCGCAACTTGGCTACTATTGGCGGCAGCCTGTGCGGCCGCTTCGGATTTTCCGACGTGCTGACGCTGCTGCTGGCCTTAGATGCCAGCGTCGTCTTGTACAAGGGCGGCGAGATCAAGCTGGCCGATTTTGCCGAAGCCGGGCCGGGGAGCGATATCCTGACGCACGTCGTCGTGCCTAAGACAAACCGGCATACGGCCTATGCGTCGCTGCGGCTCAACGCGACAGATTTTCCCGTTCTTGCCTGCGCCGTTTCCTGTACGGCTGCCGAAGTACGCTGCGCCGTCGGCGCTCGTCCGGCCAGAGCGAAGGTTCTTTGTACAGCGAGGGAAGATGTAGAACGGGCCGGCGCAGAAGAAACGGCGCGGCAATGGGCCGACGCACTGACTTACCAGTCCAATACGCGCGGCTCGGCAGAGTATCGCCGCGATATGGCCGAGGTCTTGTGCCGCCGGCTGTTGAAGCAGGTCTTGGAGGAGAGTAAATGATGAACATAACCTATTGGCTTAACGGAATAAAACAAAGCGATGAAATCGAAGCCGGCACAATGCTCCTCGATTTCCTGCGCTCCAAAGGCTGCTACAGCGTAAAATGCGGCTGCGAGACGACGAACTGCGGCCTGTGTACGGTGTGGATCGACGAAAAGCCCGTCTTGTCCTGCGCCGTCCTGGCTGCCCGTATCGACGGCAAGCAGGTGACGACGCTGGAAGGGCTGCAGGAGGAAGCGACGGAGTTTGCCATGTACATGGGACGCGAAGGCGCCGACCAGTGCGGCTTCTGCAATCCCGGCTTCGTCATGAACGTCCTGGCTATGGCCCGCGAGCTGGAAGCGCCGACGGAAGAGGAAATCAAGGAGTACCTGGCCGGCAATTTGTGCCGATGCACGGGATACGTCGGCCACATGCGGGCGATACGAGATTATTTGCAGGCTAAGGGAAAGGCGGTGCAGGAATGAAAGCAGTCAATCAGCCTATTATGAAGAAAGACGCCGTCAGCCTGGTTACGGGCCAGCCGGTGTATACGGAGGACATCGCGCCGAAGGACTGCCTGGTCGTCAAGGCCCTGCGCAGTCCCCATGCCCACGCCTGGGTCAAGTCGGTGCAGATTGACGCGGCGAAAAAAGTGCCGGGAATCGCCTGCATCGTCACGGCCGACGACGTGCCTCATACGAGGTTTACCATTGCCGGCCAGACCTATCCTGAATTGAGCCCCTACGATAAGCTCATCCTGGATAAGCACATCCGCTATGTCGGGGACCCGGTGGCCATCGTCGCCGGCGTGACCGAAGAGGCCGTCGACAAGGCGCTGCGGATTATCCGCGTCGAATACGACGTATTAGAGCCTCTTCTCGATTTTACGAAAGCAAAGGATAACCCCATCGTCGTCCATCCGGAAGAGGACTGGAATCCCGTCGTCGACGTCGGCGGCGACAACAAGCGCAACCTCGTGGCCCAGGCCGAAGAAAACTGGGGCGACGTTGAAGGGACGCTGGCTTCGTCGGACATCGTCATCGACCGGACGTACCACACCAAGCAGGTGCAGCAGTCCATGATGGAAACCTTCCGGGCCTATTCGTATAAGGATATGTTCGGACGCCTGACGATCGTCAGCTCGACGCAGGTTCCCTTCCACGTGCGGCGCATCGTCGCGACGGCCCTGGAAATTCCTAAATCGCAGGTCCGGGTTATCAAGCCGCGCATCGGCGGCGGCTTCGGCGCGAAGCAAACCGCCGTCATGGAAGTGTATCCGGCTGTCATTACCCATATTACGGGCAAGCCGGCTATGATGATTTACAGCCGCGAAGAATCGATGACCGTATCGTCGCCGCGCCATGAGGCGGCCGTTCACGTCAAGGTCGGCGCCTCTAAGGACGGGCGCATCCGCGTCATTTCCGTCGAATCCTTGTGGAATGCCGGCGCCTACGGAGACCATAGCCCGACGACGGTTACCCTTTCGGGTCACAAATCCATTCCGTTGTATAACCAATTTGAAGCCTTCCGCTTTGCCTATGAAGCGGTGTATACTAATACGATTGCCGCCGGCGCATACCGGGGCTACGGCGCGACGCAGGGCATCTTCGCCCTCGAATCGGCTGTCAACGAACTGGCGGCGGCCCTGCAGATGGACCCCGTCGAGCTGCGGCTGAAAAACATGGTCCGCCAGGGCGAAACGATGCCGGCTTACTTCGATGAAACGGCCCTGAGCTGTACGCTGGACCAGTGCCTGCTCCGCGTAAAGGATATGATCGGCTGGGATGAAAAATATCCGAGAAAGGTCCTGCCGAACGGCCATATCCGCAGCGTCGGCCTGTCGCTGGCCATGCAGGGCTCGAGCATTTCCAACGTCGACGTAGCCTCCGTTACGATCAAGGTCAACGACGACGGCTTCTATTCCCTTAATATCGGCGCGACGGATATGGGTACGGGGTGCGACACCATATTGGCCCAGATTGCCGCCGAGTGCCTGCAATGTCCCGTCGACAACATCGTGACGTACGGCGTCGACACGGATACGTCGCCGTACGACAGCGGTTCCTATGCCTCGTCTACGACGTACTTGACCGGCAAGGCTGTGGAAAAGACCTGCCAGACCTTGATTCAGCGCATGAAGGAACGGGCGGCCTTGGTACTGAAGCCGGCTGCCAGAGAGGATCTGGACTTTACAGGCGAAGCGATTGTCGACGTCGTTTCGGGCAAGGCTATTACCATCAAGGATTTGGGCAACGGCGCCATGTGCGGCAATGAAATCGCCTTGGAAGCGACGGAATCCCATTACTCGCCGACGTCGCCGCCGCCGTATATGGCCGGGGCCGCTGAAATCGACTTAGACCCCGAGACGGGCCATATTGAGCTCGTTGACTTTGCCGCCGTCGTCGACTGCGGTACCGTCATCAATCCGGCCTTGGCCCGCGTGCAGGTCGAAGGCGGCCTGGTTCAGGGCATCGGCATGGCCCTCATGGAAGACGTGACGATTACCGATACGGGACGCATACAGCAGAATTCGTTCATGCAGTACCGCATTCCCAGCCGCATGGATTTAGGCAGCATCCGCGTAGAATTTGCGCCCAGCTACGAGCCTAACGGCCCCTTCGGTGCAAAATCTATCGGCGAAATCGTCATCAACACGCCGTCTCCGGCCATCGCCGACGCTGTATACAATGCCGTCGGCGTCCGCTTTACGGACCTTCCCATTACGGCGGAAAAAGTATATATGGCTTTGAAGCATAAACAATAAAATCAATACGATCATAAAAAGACACGACCTGTCGGCATGGAAATGCTGACAGGTCGTGTTTTGTCGTATGTTTGTATATTATTTTGTTTGTCCTTCCGGCAGGATGCGGGCCAGGACGATGTGGTACCGTTCTCCGTACTGCTTCATCGCTTCGGAAATGTGCTTCCGTATGGCGCGGATGTGCTTCTTCGTGTATTCCTGCGGCGGGATATGGAGGTCGCAGATGATGTTGAGGCGGACCTTTCCCGACGTGATGCGGAGGTTGTCTGTATGGTACTGGGGGTATTCCTTTTGGATGAACGTGTCCAGTAAATGGCGGGTCTGCGTGATGACTTGCTGGTCTGTGCATAAGGGGTCCATGTGAATGCTGAACTCGATTTGGAATTTTTCCTGGATTTCGTCCTCCAGCACGTCTAAGGCCGCGTGAACTTCGACTAAGTCTGCCGTGTCGGGAATTTCGGCGTGCAGGGAGCCGAACATGCGGCCCGGGCCGTAGTCGTGAATCTTAATGTCGTGGACGCCTACGACGTAATCGCACTGCAGGGCCATCTGGACGATCTGCTTTACGAGTTGTTCGTCAGGAGCCTGGCCGAGGAGAATGTTGACGACTTCTCTTACGATGCCGTATCCGGCGTAGATGATCATGAGGCCGATGAGCGTTCCGGCGGCGGCGTCGACGGGCAGGGACGTAAATTGCTGGGCAATCGTCGCGACCAGGACGCCTGTCGTGGCGATGGCATCGTTGATGCTGTCGGCCGCCGTGGCTTCATTGACGCCGGAGTTGATTTTTTTGCCGATGTAGCGGTTATAGCAGTACATCCAGCCCTTTACGGCGATGGACAAGACGAGTACGCCGATGCTCCAGTAGGAAATTTCCATCGGCTCCGGCGCGAAGAACTTGGCAATCGACGTTTCGCACAGCTTGTAGCCGACGACGAGGATGATCATGCCGATGGTCAGAGACGCTAAGTATTCGAACCGGCCATGGCCGAAGGGATGGTCTTTATCGGGCGGGCGGTTGCTCAGCTTAGCGCTGATAATCGAAATGGCCGACGACCCCATGTCCGTCAGGTTGTTGAAGGCGTCGGATAAGATGGCGATGCTGTTGGACATCATGCCGACGGCAAATTTGCTGGCAAATAAAAAGAGGTTGCAGATGATGCCCAGGAGGCCGCCGAGAATGCTGTACTTTTCCCGGACCTTTTTATCCGCCGTATTTTCATAATCTTTTATGCAGAGGCGTATGATTGGCTCTATCATATCAAGTCACCTTTCTTCAAACGTTTACGTACTATTGTAACAAATTCTGCAAAAGAAACAAGGGGAAACGAGAAAGAATTTGAGAATGGACGGCATAGCTTCCAGGTATAAACGGTGAAGACTTGAAATGGTAAAACTGTTTTCATATAATAGTATACATCGCATAAAAGAAAGGGGAATGCCTATGCATATACCGAAATTATTTATCTTCGACATGGATGGAACGATGTTTGACACCGAGCAGATTTCTTATATATGCTGGCGGGACGTTTGCCGGGAATACGGGTACGATTTGCCGGAAGACCTGTTCCGCAGCGTCATCGGCATGGACAACCGGCGCATCGCCGCTGTATTCGGACGATACTTCGGGCCGGAGTTTCCCTACAAGCCGATTCGCGAGAAAAAAGTATCCGATCAGCTGCAGTACTACAGAGAACACGTTATCCCTGTTAAACCGGGCTTGCGTGATATACTGGCCTATGCGAAAGGGCAAGGCAGCCGCTGCGCCGTCGCGTCGTCGTCACCGGAATCGCAGATTCGCTTTCTGCTGGAAAAGGCCGGCGTCGCATCGTATTTTTCCGTCATTCAGAGCGGCGAAGACGTGGCGCACGGCAAGCCGGCTCCGGATATCTTTTTGGAAGCCTGCTGCCGGGCCGGAGCAGAGCCGGAGCAGGCCCTCGTGCTGGAAGATTCGAGAAACGGCTTGCTGGCCGCCCATGCAGCTCATATTCCGTCGGTCTTTATTCCCGACATCGCTCCCGTGTCCGACGACATCGCGGCTCTGGCCTGGAAGCGCTGCCGTACCCTGGCTGACGTACCGGCCCTGCTGGAAGCGGAAGAAAAGGCGGTGGAGAGAGAATGACGCAGCGAAAGAAAATGATGGCCTTCCTGACGGTCTTTTTAGGTATGCTGGCGGCTATTGCTCCGTTATCGACGGATATGTATCTGCCGGCTCTTCCGTTCATGATGGAAGATTTTTCTGTTACGCCGTCTATGATCCAGCTGACGCTGACGGCGTCGATGGCCGGCATGGCGGCCGGGCAGATTATTGCCGGACCGGCCAGCGATGATATGGGGCGGCGTAAGCCTCTCGTCATCGGCATGGCCGTATTTACGCTGTCTACGATAGGCTGCATTTTTTCTTCGTCTATTTATCTCTTTTTAGCCTTTCGCTTTGTACAGGGCTTTTCCGGCGGGGCTGGCATCGTCATTGCCAGGGCGATTGCCCGCGACGTATGCAAGGGGCCGGCCCTGACGCGGTTTTTCTCCATGCTCATGCTGGTCAACGGGCTGGCGCCTATTTTAGCGCCCGTTATCGGCGGTCAGATTCTGCGGTTTTCGGCCTGGCAGGGAGTGTTTGTCCTGCTGGCCTTCATCGGAGCCGCTTTAACGGCCGGCGCTTTTGCCATGGGAGAAACCCTGCCGGCGCGGCGGCGGGCTGCCGGCGGCGTCCTGTCCAGTCTGAAAGGCTTTGGCGGATTGTTTCGCCAGTCCTATTTTATGGGCCACTGCCTGATGCAGTGTTTTGCCTTTGCCGCCTTTTTCGCCTACATATCGGGGTCGTCCTTCGTGTTTCAAAATGTATACCACGTGTCGCCCCAGGGATTCAGCCTCATCTTCGGCACGAACGGCATCGGTCTCATGCTGAGCGGCGCGCTGACAGGCCGCCTGGCCGGCACGGTAGCCGACTGGAAAACGCTGCGGGCGTCGCTGTGGATTGCCGTCGTCGGCAGCGCCGTATTGTTGGCGTCTTTCTTCGTGCAGGCGCCGCTGCCCCTCATCGTCGTCGTCCTCTTTATTACCGTGTCGACCTTGTCGGCTCTGGGGACGAGCAGCTTTTCCCTGGCGATGCAGTCTCAGGGGCGCAATGCCGGCAGCGCATCAGCTCTCATCGGCTTCTTCTCCATGATATCAGGAGCCGTCATGGCCCCGGTCGTCGGCATTGCCGGCAGCTATACGGCCATTCCCATGGGCGTCGTCATGGTCGTGGGAGAACTGGGGGCATTGCTGTCGTTTTACGGGCTGATTTATCCGGCTCATAAGAATGGATAATGAAGTGATACAAGAAATATGAAAGCATTGCAGTGTAACAAAAGCTGCCGTCTGAAGAAACCATAGAGTTTCTTTAGCGGCAGCTTTTTATAATGATGCAGTGAAATTGTATTATATATTCCGCGAAGCGAGGACTTCCAGCGGTTCGTCGGGCCGTGTGAAGGCGATGTCCGGCTGCTGGTCCAGGTAATCCAAGGCGTAGCCTAGGCAGGCTGCTGTTCCATAGATCAAGCCGTCTTCGTCGAGGTCGAATTCCGGCGTATGGTGGTTGGCGCCGCAGCCTTTTTCGGCATTGGCGATGCCCGTAAAGGTTAGGACGCCGGGGTAGAGGCGGGCTGTGATGGCGAAGGTTTCCGAGGCCATCCAGGGCGTGCAGCCGGTCAGGGCGTCGGGGCCGATATAGGAAGCGACGGCTTGTTCGGCGAGTTTTACGCAGACCGGATTATTCTGTACCTCGAATAAGGGCTTGGGCATGTGCAGGATATCGTAGGTGCAGCCGTAGGTGCGGCAGGCGTTGTCCAGAATGTGCAGGAATTCTTCGTAAAACCGTTTGCCTGCCTGGTCGTAGCTGAAGAAACGGCACGTGCCGGAAAAGGTCAGGTCGTTGGGAATGACGTTGAGGGCGCTGCCGCTGTGGAGCGAGCCGATGGATACGGTGAGCCCGCTCAGGGGCGGCACGACGCGCATGCGCAGGGCCTGCAGATCGCTGTAAAAGGCGTGGAAGCAGTCGATGGGGCTTTGGGCCAAATCGGGACGGGAGCCGTGGCCGCCGCGGCCGTTGATCCTGATTTCGAAGCCGAAGCCGCCGGCCATAGGCGCTTCATGGCAGACGGCGATTTTTCCCGTCGGAATGTCCCAGCGCACGTGGGTGGCATAGCAGGCGTCGATGTGCCAGCCGCTCTTTTCCTCTATATATTGGAGAAGATAGGCAAGGGGCCCCGATTCCTCTTCGCCCTGCTCGAACATGAGGACGATTTTGCCGTTCCAGCGGTCCTTCCACTGGTTCAGCAGCTTGGCGGCGACGAGCTGCATGGCGATGTGCCCGTCGTGGCCGCAGGCGTGCATGACGCCGGGCTTGTGGGAACGGCAGGTGCGCTGCTGAGACAGATTGCAGTCGCTTTCCTCGATGGGCAGGGCGTCGATGTCGGCGCGCAGGAGCAGGGTCTTCCCCGGCTTTTGGCCGTCTATCCAGCCGAGGATGCCGCCGTGTTCTACATGACGGCTGGCGATGCCGTATTCGGCAAGCTTTTCCTGAATATAGGCCATCGTCTGCGTTTCCTGACGGGACAGCTCGGGATGTTCATGGCAGCGGCGGCGGATGGCTGTCAATTCTGCCGCTTCTTGCTGCACTGCTTGTAATATATGAGGCATGGTCAACACTCCTTTTGTTTATTCTTCAATGCCGGCGCGGGCTGCTATTCCCTGATCGTAGGGATGTTTGCGCTTACGGATTTCAGATACGTAGTCGGCCAGGGCAAGCAGGCGCTCCGACGGGTCGCGGCCGGTCAGGACGATTTCCAGCGCATTGGGCCGGGTGCGGAGAAAGGAAAGCAATTCGTCTTCCGGGAGCAGCCCCAGGCGGCACGCCGGCAGGGCTTCGTCCAGTACGAGCATGTCCGGCTGTTCCAGGCGGCATTGCTCGACGATTTCGTGGAACAGCGCTTGCTGCCGCCGTTTCGTATCTTCTAATTCGTCCGGCGTCATCTGAAAGGTGAATTTCGAAGGTCCTTCGCTGCGCATTACCGTGACGGCGTCCAGCTGCTGCAGGACAGCCAGCTCGCCCGTTTCTCTGGTTTTGAGAAACTGCGCGAATACGACGCGGCCTCCCCTGCCGACGCAGCGGATAGTCAGGCCGACGGCGGCTGTCGTCTTTCCCTTGCCGTCGCCGCAATATATATGAATCAATCCGGTATCCATAACAGGTCTCCTCGTATAGTAGTCAAGAATAAAATTTTTATAGTTTCCAGTATAGCATATTACGCTATTTTCTCCTAGAAAAAAGCATAGCTGAAATTTGCAGGTAATTTTGACAAATAGAGAAAAGAATTCTATAATGTCTTAATTACATTTTTACAAGAGGAGGATTTATGGACGAAAACGAACTGCACGTTCTCTTAATGCTGGGCTTTTATCGCTCCAACAGGGAAATCGTGAAGCAAACGACGAACAGCGGGCTGATGCCGGGGCAGCCTAAGATTCTGGAATTTTTAAGCTCCAACGACGGCTGCAACCAAAAGGAAATCAGCCGGGGCTGCGTATTGGACAAATCGACAGTGACGAGCCTGCTGAAGCGCATGGAAAAGATAGGGCTCATCCGCAAGGAGTTTCATCAGGACGATTTGCGGTGCGCCCGCATTTATTTGACGGAAGCGGGAAAGGAAAAGGCCGCCTGGGTACGGTCGGTCATGCGGGATATCGACGGGCAGGGCTGGCAGGGCATATCCGACGAGGAACGCCGGTGCTTTATGGACGTGTTTCACAAGATTATCCGCAATCAGAAAAAATGGGATGAACGGTATTGAGGACTGCCTGCGCCGGATTCCGTTCTAAGCTACTCATCAGGGTGTAATCGTGGTATAATACATAAATTAACAGGAGTAATGGAAAGGGGGCGTCGGCTGTGGAACCTGTCGTACGCAGCGTGTTGGAGGCGTTGAACGAAGCCGGGTATGAAGCGTATATCGTCGGCGGCGCCGTCCGGGATCTGCTCATGAAGCGAGCGCCCCATGATTACGATGTGACGACGTCGGCGCGGCCTGAGGACATACGGGCCGTCGCGGCTGCCCGGGGCTGGCATACGGCGGAGATACAAAGCGAACGCTTCGGCATCGTCGTCCTCGTCGTCGGCGGCACGACGATCGAAACGGCGACGTTTCGCGGCGAGGCCTACGGTGACGACGCCCACCGTCCCGAGCAGGTCTGGTATGCGTCGACGCTGCGCGAGGACGTGCTGCGCCGCGACTTTACCGTCAACGCCCTGGCTATGGATAAGGACGGCCATATTTACGACTATACGGGCGGGCAGAAGGACATCCGCAAGAAACGGCTGGTTACGGTCGGCGAAGCGCGGCGGCGGTTTCAGGAAGACGCGCTGCGCCTGTTCCGGGCCTGCCGGTTTACGGGACAGCTTGATTTCCTGCCCGATAAAGAACTGATACAAGCGATGCCTGAGGCCTTTCACCGCGTTGCCGGCCTGTCCGTCGAGAGGGTCGTCGGTGAAATCGACCGCCTCATGACGACGCCGGCGGCTTATAAGGGACTGGACGTGCTGGTGCGGACCGGTCTCGGTGCCTGCAGCTGCCGGCGCAGGGAAAACGGCGCGTATCAAGACGTGCCCATCTTGCCGGAGTGCAGCCATTTGCCGTCGACGCCCCAGTCGCGTCCCTTTCACCTGTTCGACGCCTGGTTTCATACGCTGGCCGTCGTGGCCCATACGCCGCCGGATTTGACCATTCGCTACGGAGCCTTTTTCCACGATGTCGCCAAGGGCATGCCGGGAATACGGGGCGTTCACAAAGGCCGCTATACGGACTACGGCCACGATGCCAAGGGTGCCGAAGTGGCCGAGGCTGTTTTGCTGCGGTGGCGCAAGCCGCCGGATTTTGCCAAGCGGGTAGCCTGGCTGGTAAAGACCCATATGAAATTTCATTATTTTGCCAATACGGGGCAGGGCGACGTAGATAAATGGCTGCGGCGCGAAGCGCTGGAAGGGCCATTTCGCCGGACGGACGAGCTGGTGGAAGCCGTTCGGCAGGCGACGGCCGTAGCCTGCGGCGACGTCCTGGGCTGCGGCCATCGGGAAGCCGATACGAGCGGTACCGAATCGTTCGGTGAGTACATGGCGCTGCTGGCCAGTCTGATGCCGGTCAGCACGAAGGATCTGCGTTACGACCGGCGCATACCGGATGCCTGCGGCCGCCGGACAGGCGAGTGTCTGCGCGTCCTGCTCAAGCGTGTGCAGAATAAGGAACTGCAGAACGACGCCGATATACTGGCCGAGGCAGCGGAGAAGTGGCTCAAGCGCCATACTGGAGATAGTACATGACGGAAGATAAGGATATAAAGCAATACAAAAAGATTCGAAAACGTATAGGAACGTGCGTATTGGTGCTGTTTGTATTCTGCGCTTTTATCAGCATGCGTCTCGTATATCTGCAGGTCGTCCAGCGGGGAGAGCTCACGAAGATGGCCGACAGCCAGGCCGAAACGGATCGGAAGCTCCAGTCGCCGCGGGGCACAATTTTTGACCGCAACGGCAAGGTGCTGGCTATCAGCGAAATGGCGAAATCCTTATACGCTGACCCGACGATGCTCAATAAGCCGCCTGCCGATATCGCACGCATGCTGGCGCCGTATTTGCGCATGCCGGAGGAGGACATCCGAAAGGCCTTGGAAGAGGATACGGCTTTCGTGTGGCTGGAGCGGACTATGGATCACGAAAAATACGAAGGCGCGGCCCAGGTCATCAAGGAGCAGAAGCTGGAAGGGCTGCGGTTTATCGACGAAAACCACCGCTTTTATCCCAATAACGGCTTAGCCGCGCAGGTCATCGGGTTCGTCGGGGAAAACGACGAGGGCCTGGACGGCATCGAAATGATTTTGGATGAAGAAATACGGGGCAATGTGCAGACCTTTCGACTCATGACCGATAAGAATAACATTCCTATTTTTGATTCGGCTTTGGAAAAGATACTGCCAGACAAAGAACGGTCTGTCCGGCTGACGCTGGACAGTACGATTCAATTCCTGGCGGAAAAAAGCCTGGACGGCATCATGGAGCGAAGCCGTCCCGAAGGCGCGGCAGTTATCGTCATGGTCCCTAAGACGGGCGAAATCCTGGCTATGGCCAGCCGGCCCGGGTATAATTTGAACGAATTCGGCAAGGGCAGCGCCGAACAGTATCGCAACCGGGCCGTCGTCAACCTGTACGAACCGGGGTCGACGTTCAAGCCGATTATGGCCGCTGCGGCTATCGATTCGGGAAAATGGGACGTAAACCGCATATACCACGACGTTGGATATATTCAGGTCGCTGACCGGACGATTCAGAACTGGGACGAAGAAGGCTTGGGCGACGTTACGGTAAAGGATATATTGAAATTTTCCATCAATACGGGCATGGTTAAAATGGGACTGACCACGGGCGGACAGACGATGATCGACTACGCCAAGCGCTTCGGCTTCGGCAAGGCGACAGGCATCGAGCTGGCCGGCGAAGGGTCGGGCATTCTGTTTGATGCCGATGATATGAGCGAAGTCGACGAAGCGACCATGGCTATCGGCCAGAGTATTGCTGTCACGCCGCTGCAGATGGTGCAGGCCTTCGGGGCTATCGCCAACGGCGGCCGCATGATGAAGCCTTTTATTATCAAGGAAATCGACAATCCCGACGGCAGCGTATACCAAAAGACGGAGCCCCAGGAAATTGGGCGGCCTATTAAGGAAGAAACGGCTTCGTTAATCAGTAAAATACTGGCAGAGGAAATTTCTTCCGGCGGCGGCCAGACGGCAAAGATCGACGGATACGAATTCTGCGGCAAGACCGGCACGGCCCAGCGGCTGGACCCTGTGCATGGCGGGTACGCCGAAGGGCAGTATATCGGTTCGTTCGTCGGGTTCGGCCCGCTGGAAGATCCGCAGTACGTCGTCCTCATCGTCGTGGATAATCCGAAAGGGGCCTATTACGGGGCAGAAGTTGCAGCTCCCGTATTTAAGGAGATGATGACGGACATCGTCCGCATCAAGGGCATCCGCCCGTCCCAGCCTGTAGCATGGATGATAGAAGCGGGCAAGAAGCCGCGCGAGCCGAAGAAGACGCGGGACATACCGCCGATTCATCGGACTGATGAAGGCGTCCTGCTTCCGTCTTTTATAGGCTGGGACAGCCGCGAAGTCAACGACTGGCTGAACGAGGCCGGCCTTGGCTTCGTACCGAACGGCACGGGACAAGCCGTATATCAGGTTCCGCAGGGAGGAAGCTACGTTCCTCCGGGGAACAATGTCACAGTAACATTTATGCGTTAAAGGAGGAGTGGATGTGAAGCTGTTGGACGGAAAGGAAGTGGCTGCGTTTCACCGCAGCCGTATAGAGCGCCGTATCGCCGCGCTGCAGAAGGGGCACATCCAGCCGAAACTGGTCATTTTGTTGGCAGGCGGCGACAAGCCGTCGGCTATGTATGCCGCGTCTATGCAGAAGACGGCGCGTTCCGTCGGATTACAGGCAGATATGTATCAATATGAGGCGGCGGTGCAGGAGGCGGAACTGATCGCCCGTATAGAACAGTGCAATGCTGACAGCTCCGTGTTCGGCATCTTGCTGATGATGCCCCTGCCGCCGCATCTCGACGCGCAGCGCGTCGTCAACGCAATCAGTCCGGAAAAAGACGCAGACGGCCTTACGGACAGCAATGTGGCCCGCTTATTTACCGGCCGGCCGGCCTTTGTACCCTGCACGCCGCAGGCCGTCATGGCGATTCTGGATTATTACGGCGTCGAGCTGGCCGGAAAGGAAATCGTCGTTATCGGCCGGAGTGCCGTTGTCGGCAAGCCTCTGGCTCAGCTGTGCCTGTCCCGCAACGCCACGGTTACTCAGTGCCATACGGGCACGGCGGATTTAAAGGCTGTGACGAGACGGGGTGACGTCGTCATCGCCGCCGCAGGCAAAGCCGGTCTGGTTACGGCCGATATGATTAAGCCGGGCGCCGTTGTCATCGACGTCGGCATCAACCGCGTAGACGGCAAAACCGTAGGCGACGTCGCCTTCGACGAGGTTGCAGGCGTAGCCGGGGCGGTGACTCCCGTACCCGGCGGCGTCGGGGCGGTGACGACCATGATGGTATTATCCAACGTCGTCGGCGGAACAGCGTACAGCATGTAAGATTTGAATTGAGGTGGAAGAAATGCATATTTTGGATACGTTTTTAATTCATTATTTACATCGGTTTGACAAGTACTGCTTTACAGTAGACCTGCATGATAAAAAGTATACCATTGGCAGCGGTCAGCCCTTATTTAACGTCGTCATTCATAAGGATATTCCCAAGCGCGAGCTGCTGTCTTCGACATCCCTGGCCTTGGGCGAAGCGTATATGCGCAAGGATTTGGAAATCGAAGGCGATTTGTTCACGGCCCTGCAGTGCATTTTAAGCCAGACCAGCCAGTTTTCTTTGGACAAGAGCGCTCTGAAGCGGATTTTATACACGCCAGAATCCAAATCCTATCAGAAGCAGCAGGTTTCGTCTCATTACGATTTGGGCAACGATTTTTATCAATTATGGCTTGACCCGTCAATGAGTTATTCCTGCGCTTATTTCAAGCAGGAAGACGATACGCTTGAACAGGCTCAGCACAACAAGGTCCACTATATTTTGGAAAAGCTGCACCTGCAGCCGGGCATGAGCCTCCTCGATATCGGCTGCGGCTGGGGCTACCTGCTCATCGAAGCGGCGCAGAAATACGGCGTAAAAGGCTATGGCTGCACGCTGAGCCACGAACAGTGGAAAAAGGGGCAGGAACGCATCGAAGCCCTGGGGCTGCAGGGACAGGTACAAATCGATCTGATCGACTACCGTGATCTGGTTAAAGAAGGACGGACCTATGACCGCATCGTCAGCGTCGGTATGCTGGAACACGTAGGCCGTTCCAATTATTCCATCTACATGGAAACGGCGGATCACCTGCTGAAGGACGGCGGCTTGTTCCTTCTCCATTACATCAGCGGCCTCGACGAAAGCGTCGGCAATCCCTGGATGCGCAAATATATCTTCCCAGGCGGTACCTTGCCGTCTCTGCGTGAAATTATCAGCATCGCCTACAACTGCGATTTCCGGGTCATCGATGTCGAAAGCCTGCGCCGTCACTATTACAAGACGCTCATGTGCTGGTACGATAATTTCCAGAAGGTCCGCGGCCAGGTTGCGGCCGAACGGGGCGAAGAATTTGTCCGCATGTGGGATTTATATCTCTGCGGCTGCGCCGCAGCGTTTTACATCGGCAATATCGACCTGCATCAAGTGCTGATGACCAAAGGCGTCAACAACGAATTGCCCATGACTCGCTGGTATTAGTTTCATAACCATAAAAAATGCGCTTTTCTCTATGTGAAGGAAAGCGCATTTTTTATGGTTATGTATGTGCAAAACGCAAATATCGTATGCTTGACTTTTATAATAAATGAGATTATACTGTAATTAAGTTAAACGTTATACGAATTTTGTGAAATCTATTGTAAGGCTGTTTATCAGAAAAGGAGTGTACTATATGATTAAGCAGATTATTAAAACTGTAGATGGAAATGAAGCAACGGCTGATGTAGCATATGCTTTTACGGAAGTAGCTACGATTTATCCTATTACGCCGTCGTCTCCTATGGCGGAGCATGTCGACGTATGGGCGGCTAACGGAAGAAAGAATTTGTTTGGCCAGCCGGTTAAGCTGGTAGAAATGCAGTCCGAAGCCGGCGCTATCGGCGCCGTTCACGGCGCGTCGGAAACGGGCAGTCTGTGTTCGTCCTTTACGGCGTCTCAAGGCCTCATGCTCATGATTCCCGTCATGCACCGCTTATCGGGCGAATTGAAACCTGTCGTCCTCCACGTGGCGGCCCGTACGGTCGGGACGCATACCATGTCTATTTTCGGCGACCACTCCGACGTCATGGGCTGCCGCAATACGGGCTGGGCCATGCTGTGCAGCGCCAGCGTGCAGGAATGCGCCGACTTGGCGGCAGTGGCTCATTTGTCGACGATTAAGGGCCACGTTCCTTTCATGCATTTCTTCGACGGCTTCCGCACGTCTCATGAAATCCAGAAGATCAGCATGCTGCCGGAAGACGAATTGAAAAAGCTGATCGATAAAGACGCCTTGTATGACTTTAAACATCACGGCTTAAATCCGGAACATCCGGTAATCCGCAGCACCGTTACCAATCCGGACATGTTTTTCCAATCCCGTGAAGCCAATAACTCTTGGTACGACCGCCTTCCGTACATTGTGGAAGACTATATGGACAAGATCAGCGAGCTGACGGGCCGTACTTACAAATTATTCAACTACTACGGCGATCCGGAAGCAGAGCACGTCGTCGTCGCCATGGGTTCTGTTACCGGTGCGATTCAGGAAGTTGTAGACTCGCTGAACGCCCAGGGCAAGAAGGTCGGCTACGTGCAGGTACACTTGTTCCGGCCTTTCTCGCTGGAGCACTTCATGCAGGCCTTGCCGGAAACGGTTCGCTCTATTACCGTTATGGACCGGACGAAGGAACCGGGCGCCTTAGGCGAGCCGCTGTTTGAAGATGTCTGCGCCGCTGTAGAACATACGGGACGCTATATTCCTATCATGGCCTGCCGCTACGGCTTGTCGTCCAAGGACGTGCCGCCGGCGTCGATTCACGCTGTATTCCGCAATATGGAATCGCTGCAGCCGAAGAAGCACTTCACCTTGGGCATCATCGACGACGTAACGCACTTGTCCTTGCCGGATGTACCCATTCAGATCGACGACCAAGGCACGGTAAGCTGCAAGTTCTGGGGCTTCGGCTCGGACGGTACGGTTGGCGCGAACAAAAACTCCATTAAGATTATCGGCGACAATACGGATATGTACGTTCAGGCCTATTTTGAATACGATACGAAAAAATCGGGCGGCGTGACGAAATCCCATCTCCGCTTCGGCAAGAATCCGATCCGATCGACTTATTACATCAAGCAGGCCGATTTCCTGGCATGTCATAAACAGGCATACATGGATTCGTACGACATCGTCAGCGAAGTAAAGGATGGCGGCATCTTCCTGCTGAACTGCAGCTGGAACCCCGAAGAGCTGGAACAGCATCTGAGCAATAAGGTAAAACGGCAGATTGCCGAAAAGGGGCTGCGCTTCTACACGATTGACGCGACGAAGATCGCCGAAGAAATCGGCCTCGGCAGCAATCGTACCAATACGGTTCTGCAGGCTTCCTTCTTCAAGCTGACGGAAATCCTGCCTATCGAAGACGCCGTCCGCTACATGAAAGAAGCTATCGCCAAGACGTATCTGGCAAAGGGCGAAGCCGTCATTTCCATGAACCAGGCCGCTGTGGACCGGGGCATTACGGGCCTCGTCGCCGTCGACGTGCCGGAAAGCTGGAAGCAACTGCCGGCAGATCCTCCGAAAGCCGAAAGTGGTCTGCCTGATTTCATTACGAAAATTGTAGAACCGTCTAATGCGCAGCTGGGCGATACGATTCCCGTCAGCGAATTCGTACAGTACGCCGACGGCTCCTATCCCTTAGGATCGACGAAATATGAAAAGAGAGGCATTGCTTCGACTGTGCCGGAATGGATCGTTGAAAACTGCGTCCAGTGCAACCGCTGCGCCCTCGTTTGCCCGCATGCCGCTATCCGTCCGTACTTGGTAACGGCCGATGAAAAGAAGGCGGCTCCAGCCGGTTTCACGACGAAGAAGGCCGTCGGCAAGGGCCTAGAAGGATATGAATTCCGTGTTCAGGTATCGCCTCTTGACTGCTACAGCTGCGGCACCTGCGTCAACGTCTGCCCGGCCAAGGAAAAAGCGCTGGTCATGAAGCCTCTCGACACGCAGCGTCATGAAAGCGCAAACTGGGATTACGCACAGACGATTGCGCCGAAGGCTACGGGCCTCGATAAGTTTTCCGTCAAGGGCAGCCAATTCAACCAGCCCCTCCTCGAGTTCTCCGGCGCCTGCGCAGGCTGCGCGGAAACGGCGTACATGAAGATCTTGACCCAGCTGTTTGGGCCGCGCATGCTCGTAGCCAACGCGACGGGATGCACCCAGGCCTGGGGTTCCGCGATGCCGAGCATTCCCTATACGACGAACAACGAAGGCTTCGGTCCGGCCTGGTCCAACTCCGTATTTGAAGACAATGCTGAATTTGCCCTCGGCATGTCCTTGTCCATGACGCAGCAGCGCGACGATATCCGTCTCAAATCGGAACAGCTTCTGCCGCTGACAGACGGTGCGCTGCATGACGCGATTCAGGCATGGCTTGACTCTATCGGCGTTGCAAACGAAGGCGAAGTCACGGAAGGCATCAGCCGCGCATATATTAAGGCGTTGGGTGAAGCTGAACTGACCGGCGAAGCTGCCGAACTGCAGAAATACATCTTAGCCCATAAAGAACATATCATCAAAAAGACGATCTGGATGTACGGCGGCGACGGCTGGGCCTACGACATCGGCTACGGCGGCTTAGATCACGTCATGGCCATGAATGCCAACCTGAACGTCATGCTCGTCGATACGGAAGTATATTCCAATACGGGCGGCCAGTCGTCCAAGGCTACGCCTGTCGGCGCAGTGGCGCAGTTCGCCGCGTCGGGCCGCAAGTTCAACAAAAAGGATCTGGGACGCCTGCTCATGACGTACGGCCATATCTACGTCGCTCAGGTCGCTCTCGGCGCCGATCCGAACCAGCTTATCAAGGCCATCAAGGAAGCGGAAGCCTACGACGGCCCGTCCATCATCATCGCCTACTCGCCGTGCATCAATCACGGTATCCGCGGCGGCATGGGCAACGCCCAGGAAGAAATGAAGCGTGCTGTAGACTGCGGGTATTGGCACCTGTACCGGTACAACCCTGCGCTGGAAAAAGAAGGCAAGAACCCCTTCATCCTCGATTCGAAGGAACCGAAGGAATCGTTCCGCGAATACCTCATGGGTGAAACGCGGTACGCTGCCTTGACCCGGACCTTCCCGGATATTGCCGACGAACTGTTCGCCAAGGCCGAAGAATTTGCCAAGAAGAAGTATGAAATCTATAAAGAATTAGCAGATAAATAACTCGGCGATCCTTAGGGTACATTATCTGTGACGACGGAGCTGCCGCGATGCACGAGGTGTCGCGGCAGCTCGTTTCATTTTATGGCTTCTCATGGTACAATACATACAAGAAAAGGCTGGTGATACGTATGAAAAAAATTTGGCTTATCCGGCATGGCGAGAGTATTGCCAATGCCGGCGAACCGACGCAGGACCATGCGGCGATTCCGCTGTCGGAAAAGGGGCTTCAGCAGGCCCAGGAGCTGGCTCTTGCCATCCCGTCGGCTCCCGATTTAATCGTCACGTCTCCTTTTTTGCGGGCCCAGCAGACGGCGATGCCGACGATCGGGCGGTTTCCTCAGGCCCATACGGGGATTTGGGACTGCATTCATGAATTTGTGTATCTGGCGCCGGCGACCTGCGTCGGCACGACCTTTGCTCAGCGGCGTCCCCGGGTCATCGCCTATTGGCGGAAGCTGGACCCCGATTATATCGACGGCGAAGGCGCCGAAAGCTACCGGCAGCTTATGGAACGGATTCAGTCGACGATAAGTCTCCTGCAGCGGCGTCCTGAACAATTTATTCTCCTGTTTACCCATGGGCAGTTTATACGCAATTTCCTTCTGGCGTACGAGCATCCGCAATGGACGGCAGAGCAGTGCATGGCTTCGTTTCGTCGGAGCGATCCGGTCCGCAACGGGCAAATCATAGAAATTTCCATGTAAAATATACTATCATGGTATTGTTTTATGGTGCTCCTCATGATATAATAAGATTAATATTAATAAATAATTACTATTGGTTAAAAATCATGATAGGAGATGATCTGCATGGCCAATTTTATAGATGCTGTTAAGCAGAGACGGACGAATTATGCTCTGGGGAAAGAAATCCCCGTTTCAGAAGGTCAGATTGTAGAGACGATTCAGACTATGGTACGGGAAGTCCCGTCGGCATTCAACATGCAGTCCGGCAAGGTCGTCGTGGCCCTCGGCGCCGTGCACGACAGGATATGGGATATTACGATGGATACGCTGCGGGCTATCGTGCCGCCGGCCAATTTTGCCGTGACGGAACAGAAAATCCATTCCTTCGCCGCGGCCTACGGAACGGTCTTGTTTTTTGACGACACGTCTATTGTAGATGACCTGGCCCGGCAATTTCCGGCGTATGCCGATAATTTCCCCGTTTGGGCCCAGCAGGCTAACGGCATGATGCAGTTTGCCGTCTGGACAGCCCTGGCTGATTTGGGATTGGGTGTAAATATACAGCATTATAATCCCCTTATCGACGACGAGGTAAAACAGCTCGTCCATGCGCCGGAATCGTGGAAGCTCATTGCCCAGATGCCTTTCGGGCAAGTGCTGGAAGCTCCGAAGCCGATTCAAAAAGTACCTGTAGAAGAACGGGTGAAGATTGTACCCTAAGATGGCATATGAAAAACGCTCTCGCATATTTGCGGGAGCGTTTTGCCATACAGGGCCTTAGCTGATCGCAGCCTGGCCGAAATAGACGATAGCGCCTAATATTAGAATGTATGGGACGTATACTTTTAAAATCGCTTTGAGGATTTCGCTGTCTTTTCCCGTCAGGGAAATAGCTCCGACGGCGATGGCGATGCTCTGCGGGGAAATCATCTTGCCCACGCAGGTTCCCGCTGAGTTGGAAGCGGCCAGCCAAGTCGCGTTTGCGCCGATAGCCGCTGCCGCATCGGTCTGCAGATTGCCGAACAGGACGTTGCTCGACGTGCCGGAGCCGGTGATGAAGGTGCCGATAGAACCGATGAGCGGAGCGATAAAGGGATACTGCTCGCCGGTGACGGCGACGGCTGTGCTGGCAATGTCGGCGGTCATGCCGCTGTAGCCCATGACTTTGGCCGTGGCGATGACGGCGATAATGGTGATGATCGTATTGCGCAGGCCGCGGATCGTTTGAAGCAGTACGAAACCCATTTCAGAAAAAGACGCCTTTTGGATATACCCGCTGATAAAGGCGGCTAAGAAGATGAGCACGCCGGGCGTAGCCAGCCAGACAAAGGTATACGGCGCGCCGCCGGCCCCGCTGTAAATGAGGACGGATGTCTTGACGGAGCTTAGGGGTTCGTTGATAAAGGGGACGAATTTTGACGTGGCTAATAAAAACACGAAGATGAGGATAAAGGGGAGGCAGGCCAGCAGACCGCCTTTAACCGGCACGTGGGTCGGATGGATTTCCATATGATACGTCGGGTCGTTCGACGGGCGATATTTCGAATATAGGACGATCAGTCCCATGATGACGACAGATGAAATCATGACGGCCAGTTCGGGGCCGGCTATCGCCGAAATCAGCAGTTCCGGCAGGGCTAATCCCAGCCCGCACAATAGGGTCAGAAGGAATACGCCGCGCAGGGCCTTGACGGAATTGCCGACGACGATGACCATGAGGAAGGGACAGAGTATGTTGAGGGGCAAAAGCTGCAAACTGATGTAAGTCGATAACTGTATGGGATCTAAGCCGGTCAGGTTAGCCAATGTACTGGCCGGAATGCCAATGGAGCCGTATGTCGTCGGAACGGAATTGGCGATGAGGCAGAGGAGGATGGCCTTGACGGGATGAAAGCCCATAGCCGCGAGCATACTGGCCGGGATAGCGATAGCTGTTCCGAAGCCGGCCATACCTTCCATGAATGCGCCGAAGCCCCAGCCGATGAGCAAGGCGAGGACGCGGCGGTCCTTGCTGACTGTCATGAGCATGTGCTTGATAATATCCATTGCTTTGGTGTATAAGGTCAAATTGTAGGTAAAAATAGCGGCGATGATGACCAGCAAAATAGGCCAGCAGGCTAAAGCCATTCCTTCTAATGCCGCCGTGACGGCGTCGATGCCTGACATATGGTAATACAAGAGGGCGACGAAGAACGAAATGAGCAGGGCCAGCGGACAGGCTTTGAAACTCTGCATTTTTAAGAATCCCAGAGAAACAACGAGCCATAAAATAGGTGAGAGGGCTAATACAAACGTCATAATCATGCATCCTTTCTAACAGTATGTGAAATAATTCCCAAATAATATGAGGTGACGAATAGGTGTTGAGGGCAATTTTTTGAAATATTCCCAATAGAAATCATAAAACACAAAACCCATTCGTGAAAGCTATAACTATATTATAATAGATAAAAGTAATTAATCAATGGTAAAATTAATTCATATATAGCATGATTAATGACGAATGATGCCAGATAGATAAACAGAATACATGAGGAACTATGAGCACGGAAACGCAAAAAACTGCCATGCAGAGGGCATGGCAGTCATGCGTTATATTCATGAACTTGTTAGAAACCGAGGTTTTCCCCGACAAGAATTATTTTGATTCGGCCGGCCGGACTGCAGCGGCGCGTGCGGACGAATTGGTTGCAAATGCTGCCTTCGCTGTTGCAGTCGGCGCACATACCCGTGACGATGCACGGCGTCGGAGCGGCGAAGCGCTGTTTGTTAATGGGAGCAGCTACTGTGCGCGCCCGGACGACGGCGTCTTCCAGGGTCGGAGCGACCTTGTTCATGCCGATGATGACGACGACTTGTTTCGGGCCGTATACCAGAGCGGCGACGCGGTTTCCGTTGCCGTCGATATTATAGAGCTGGCCGTCTTCTGTCGCGGCGTTCGTTCCCATGATGAAGGTATCGCAGAGCAGGGCCTTGCGCATCAGCTCGACTCGTTCTTCCGGCGAGGCGGCGGCGTCGCGGTCGATGACCTGGTAGTGTTCCAGCACGTAGGGCCGCAGGCCGATTTCATTGATAGAAACGGACCCGCCCCAGGACACGACGTGGTCTGCCGGAATGAGGGCCAGTGCTTTTTGCAGCGCTTCTTCCTTTGTGGGACAGTAATAGGCTTCAAAGCCGCGCTTGGCAAAATTTTCCGCTACCTTCGGGCCTTTCTTATCGTACATTACATGCATCATATCGGATCGATCCATAGTAAAAACCTCCTCTTAGTACGTATTTTATTTTGTATATATTAAGAGTAGCCTATTTTTTTATTCTTGGCAATGAAGATATTTGTCTGAATTCCGTAAATTTTTTGATGCTGCACGGCCATACGCGTGTTGCGTTGATAGTTCTCAGGGACAGCTGCGAAACAAATTTCCGCGTGTCGTTATCTTTTAAATGTCGTGTTGTTAGTAACATTGCCCGATAAAACTATGCTGGCAATAGGCGAAAAGAGAACGACGCTGCTAGAGAGCCCCAAGCCATAGGAAAAGGTATCTTGTTTGCAGTCCCGCGCTCTCCTGTCATGCACAGTCTGCACGACGGCAACAGACGTAACAGCGCAGTGTGGTATCGGCCTATCTGATGAGAGGGGAAGGCTTTGCCGTTGACATAGCAATTTTATACTTTTTATAATGATAGGTAATATCGATGAACAAGGAGTGATGAACATGAAGAAACGATTGGTATGTACGGCTATCGCGGCATTTTCAGCGGCCTCGGTCTGCCTTGCCGCCGATAGACTGAATGAAGCTCCTGCAGCAGACTCGCATCGGACATTGACGCCGCAGGAAGCAAAACTGCAGATGGATCAGAGGACAGACCTTGTCGTCGTCGACGTGCGCACTCAGGAAGAATACGCGGCAGGTCATATTCCCTCTGCCGTGCTGCTGCCGGTAGAGCAGATTGAAGCGAAGGCTGATTCCGTCGCTAAGGTCCTGCCGGATAAAAACGCGGAAATCTTCGTATATTGCCGCAGCGGCAAGCGCGCCGGCCGCGCTGCAGCGGCGCTGATAGAACAGGGCTATACTAACGTCTGGAATATCGGCGGTATCATGGATTGGCCCTACGAGGTCGTAAAATAATAAATTAGGAAAATAAAAAAAGCTGATTACATTGTATGATAACCGTAATCAGCTTTTTTGATATGGTGGAGATGAGGAGAGTCGAACTCCTGTCCGTAAATGCCGCCCCATGAACTTCTCCGAGCGCAGACCTTGTTTTATCGTCTCAAACAGCTGTCGTACAAGGACAAACTACGCTGTTCCAGCCTGTGAGTTTCCCGCTGCGGCGGCCAGACCCATGCCCCAGGGTATCCCGCTAAGTGACGTCTGCAAACTGCCCGCAGGATTAGCAGCAAGAGACGTTAGCCGCGATTAGGCAGCTAAAGCAAAGTTTTGTTCTTTTGCGTTTAATTTAAAGGTTCACCGTTTTGCGGCCTGATGAAACGCCGGCTCGCTATTCATGATACAACCATCCACGTCGAAACCTTTACATCCCCATGGATTTATATAGTATATCATACCAGATAGGTTCTGACAATTCTTTATTTTGGATAATGCAGCGGAACAGAAAGATTAGGCAACAAAGAGTCTTGAAAGATTTGCAAATAAAATATATACTAGTTGCAGAAAATATGTTGATTTTTACGCAGCTTTTACGGGAAAAGTACGTAATTTATGCTATAATAAATGTGTTAAAAAGAGTATTCTAATAAGAGGCTTCAAAGAAAGGGGACGGCCCTTTGTTATATGTTATCAAATGGATATATGCGTGGCTGCTGCCGCTGGGAGGCATTGTCCTGGCCCTGGGCCTTCTTGCTGCGTATCAGCGGCGCTGCCGGTCGGCAGGCGCCAAATGGCTGGCTGCCGTCGTTCTCGTATTGTACGCTTTGTCGATTGCGCCAGTGTCTAATTGGCTGCTGCGGCCCCTGGAACAGCAGTATGAGCAGCCTGCTGCGCAGGCGCTGGACGGCGATGTCATCATTATGCTGGGAGGCGGCGTGCTGGCCGGCGTGCCCGATGTAGATGGAGAAGGGCAGCTGAGCGGTGGGGCTGCCAACCGGTTTCTAACGGTTCTGCGCCTGCATCGAGTCCTCGGCCTTCCGCTGCTGCTGTCGGGCGGGAAGGTGATGCCCGACGACGCCAATGAGAGCGCCGTCGCCAGGCGCATGCTGCTGTCCCTGGGAGCGGCGGAATCCATGATTTACCTCGATGAAAAGAGCCGCAATACGGCGGAGAACGCTGCTTTTTCCAAAGCTATCTGCGATGCCAACGGCTGGCGCCGTCCTATCGTCGTGACCAGTGCTTTTCACATGGAGCGGGCGGCCTATTTGTTCCGCCGCGAAGGCTTGGACATCACGCCGTACCCTTGCGATTACCGCGCCGGGACGGGAGTATCTCTCTATTCCTTTGTTCCCCAGGCCAGCGTGCTGGCTGATTCCTGCCTGGCTGTGAAAGAGTATGTCGGCCTGGCGGCGGCCAGGGCTGGACTGCAATAATTACGGTGAAAAAAATATTGGGACGAATTTCGCCCAAGCTATTGCAAAAATGTACCCAGTGTGGCATACTATGGGTGTAAGGTGAATTAAACGAGTTAGTCAATTTGAATAGGTTTTGTAAAAAGGAGTGTATCGACAATGATTAAAGTTGGTATTAATGGTTTTGGCCGTATTGGACGCTTTGTTTTCCGCGCTGCCCAGACTCGCGACGATATCGAAATCGTAGGCATCAACGACCTCTGCCCCGTAGATTACATGGCATACATGCTCAAATACGACACGATGCATGGCCAGTTCGACGGCACGATTGAAGCCGACGTTGAAAACAGCCGCTTGATCGTAAACGGCAAAGCTATCCGCGTAACGGCTGAAATGGATCCGGCAAACCTCAAATGGGACGAAGTCGGCGCTGAATACGTCGTTGAATCGACGGGCCGCTTCCTCACCATGGATTTGGCTGAAAAACACCTCCAGGCCGGCGCTAAATACGTCGTTCTGTCCGCTCCTTCCAAACAGGGCGAAGACGGCCGTCAGGCTGATATGTTCGTATGCGGCGTAAACACCGATACATACAAAGGCCAGACGATCGTTTCCAACGCTTCCTGCACGACGAACTGCCTGGCTCCGATCGCTAAAGTCCTCAACGACGCGTTCGGCGTTAAAGAAGGCCTCATGACGACGGTACATTCCACGACGGCTACGCAGAAAACTGTCGACGGCCCGTCCTTGAAAGACTGGCGCGGCGGCCGTGCTGCAGCCGGCAACATCATTCCGTCCTCCACGGGCGCAGCGAAAGCCGTAGGCAAAGTTATTCCTGAATTGAACGGCAAATTGACAGGCATGTCCATGCGCGTTCCGACGCTGGACGTTTCCGTTGTCGACCTCACGGTCAATCTGGCAAAACCGGCTACGTACGATGAAATCTGCGCCGCTATGAAGAAAGCTTCCGAAGGCGAACTGAAAGGCATCCTCGGCTACACGGAAGACGCCGTCGTATCGTCGGATTTCCTCGGCTGCACGCTCACGTCTATCTTCGACGCGAAAGCCGGCATCGCTTTGACAGATACATTCGTAAAAGTCGTTTCCTGGTACGACAACGAAATCGGCTACTCCAACAAGGTACTCGACCTCATCGCCGTCATGAACGACTACAACAGCAAAAACTAATTTGTAGCGACGCATTTCCCAACGGGTAAACAGCCTCCCGTTACAAATATTCAAGACCGAAATAGAAATACAATGAAAAGGCAGGGATTGCGAATTTCCCTGCTTTTTCTTTTCTTCACAGCCGGGCTGTAAAGGTAAAGAAGGAGATAGAAGTATATGACAAAAAAGAAACCTGTAATGCTGGTTATTATGGATGGATTCGGCTGCAGCGATATTCAAAAGGACAACGCCGTAGCGCAGGCCGATTTAAAGGTGCTGCCGGCTCTTTGGAAGGAGTATCCCCACGCGCATTTAGGCGCGTCGGGCGAAGACGTAGGTCTGCCTGACGGCCAGATCGGCAACTCCGAAGTCGGACATCTGAATATCGGCGCCGGCCGCATCGTCTATCAGGCCCTGACGAAGATCACCAAGGATATCCGCGAAGGCGCGTTTTTTGAAAAGCCCGCCCTTGTCGAAGCCATGGAAAACGTCAGGAAGCACGATTCGTCCCTGCATCTGCTGGGCCTCGTATCCCCGGGCGGCGTGCACAGCAGCGAGCAGCATTTGTTCGGCCTGCTGGAAATGGCTAAGCGGTACGGCCTCCGGAAGGTATACGTCCATGCCTTTCTCGACGGCCGCGACGTGCTGCCCCGCAGCGCCGGCGAATACTTGCAGGAGTTAGAAGATAAATGCGCCGAGCTGGGCGTCGGCGAAATCGCGACGATCAGCGGCCGGTATTACGCCATGGACCGCGACAAGCGCTGGGACCGGGTAGAAAAGGCGTACCGTGCCGTCGCGCTGGGCCAGGGCCATGAAGAGCCGGATGCGCAGACGTGCCTGAAGCACTCCTACGCCGCCGACGTGTCCGATGAATTCGTCGTTCCGACAATTATTCATAAACATCCCGTAGCCGACGGCGACAGCATGGTATTCTTCAATTTCCGCCCCGACCGGGCCCGCCAGCTTACGACGGCTTTTGTCTGCGATGATTTCGACGGCTTTGAACGGCCGAAGAAATTAGATGTGTACTTCGCTACGATGACCCGCTATGAAGATGATTTGCCGGTCCACGTCGTATATGATAAGGAAACGATAGCCAATACGCTGGGCGAAGTGCTGGCCAAGGCCGGCAAGAAGCAGCTGCGCATTGCCGAAACGGAAAAATATGCCCATGTGACGTATTTCTTCAACGGCGGCGAAGAAACGCCTAACGAAGGCGAAGATCGGATTCTCGTGCCGTCGCCTAAGGTTGCCACGTACGACCTGCAGCCGGAAATGAACGCGCCCGTCGTTACGGACAAGGTCGTCGAACGGATTGAAAGCGGCGAATACGACATGATCATGCTCAACTTCGCCAACGCCGACATGGTGGGCCATACAGGCGTGTTTGAAGCCGCCGTCAAGGCCGTGGAAACCGTCGACGCCTGCATCGGCCGCATCATAGACGCCTTGAAGACCGTCGACGGCCAGCTGCTGATCATCGCCGACCACGGCAATGCGGAACAGATGGCCGATCCGGAAACGGGCTCGCCCTATACGGCTCATACGACGAACCATGTGCCGTGCATTTTAGTCAGCGAAACTTATAAGCACGCTAAGCTGCACGACGGTATTTTAGCCGACGTTGCGCCGACGCTGCTGACGATGGCCGGCATGGACATTCCTGCCGATATGACGGGAAAATGCTTGATCGACCTTTGATGCCGCCGATGAACACAGTTGTTGTATCGGCGAAGCAGCAAATGTCTTTAGATGGAGGTAAAGATGGAACAAGACACGCTCAGTATCTTTCAAAAAATCGCGCCTGATATCATGGGGACGATTAAAGAACGATATTTGCTGCTGCGTCATATTTCCGACGCAGAACCGGTAGGACGGCGTACCCTGGCCGGCCTGTCGGGGCTGTCCGAACGGGTGGTGCGCTCCCATGTAGACGTGCTCCGGCGCAGCGGGCTGGTACGGTTTACGACGATGGGCATTTCCATGGAGCCGGAAGGAAAGGCCCTCATGCCGGATTTATTGGAGTGCTTCCTGCGCCTGAACAATTTAGACGATATGCAGCGGCAGATACGTCAGGCCTTGGGCTTGAAGAACGTGTACATTGTTCCCGGAGACAGCGATACGGATAAGACGGCTTGCGAGGAGCTGGGACGCAAGGGTGCGCTGCTGCTCAACGATTTGCTCGGCAGCGTCAGCATCGTGGCTATCAGCGGCGGCTCGACCATGGCGGAAATCGCCCGCATGCTTCCGGAAAGCAACGCCGGCGCGACCATATTGCCGGCCCGCGGCAGCATGGGGAACCACGTGGAGTTTCAGGCGAACTATATTGCGGCTGCTGTTGCCGCCAAGACGCACAGCTCGTACCGCATGATTCATCTGCCTGAAGGCGTAAGCGAATCGGCGCTGCGGCTGATGTTCGAGTCAGACGCCCAGGCCAGGGAAAATGTTGCCATGACCTCCCAAGCCCAGGTCGTTGTCTTCGGCATCGGCCGCGCCGATAAGATGGCCAAGCAGCGGGGCATGACGGACCATCAGCGGCAGACATTGGAAACGCTGGGGGCCCGCGGCGAATCGCTGGGCTGCTACTGCAGCCTGGACGGGCGCATCCTGTACGGCAGCAACAACATCGGCATTTCTCTGAAAGATATAAAGCATCATCCCCACGTCATCGCCGTGGCCGGCGGAGCGAGCAAGGCCGAGGCGATCGTAGCCGTCATGCGCACGTGCCGGACAGGCATTCTCGTGACGGACGAGGGCGCGGCGGAAAAAATGATGAAGATGATTTAATACGAGTTTTTTCCAGCGTCTAACAGACGCTGACGAGTATATATGTATCGTTACGATATGGAGGAGGATTTTTCCATGAAACAGACAATTACAGACATTACAGTGGACAACAAACGGGTATTCGTCAGAGCGGATTTCAACGTGCCGCTTGACGGAGACTGCCGTATTACGGACGACACTCGCATTCAGAAAACACTGCCGACGATTAAGTACCTGCTCGACCATCACGCAGCAGTCATCCTGGCCAGCCATCTCGGCCGTCCGAAGGGAGAAGCCGTTCCCAAGTATTCGCTGAAACCCGTTGCCGAACGCCTTTCCGAATTATTGGGTATCCCCGTAAAATTTGCTCCGGACTGCGTCGGCCCGGAAACGAAAGCCATGGCCGAAGCGCTCCAGCCCGGCGAAGTCCTGCTTCTCGAAAACCTTCGTTATCATAAGGAAGAAGAAAAGAACGATCCCGAATTTTCCCGCCAGCTTGCTGAATTGGCTGAAGTCGGCGTAAACGACGCCTTCGGCTGCTGCCACCGGGCACATGCCTCCGTTGCCGGCATTACGGCGTACCTGCCCATGGCTGCAGGCTTCCTGCTGGAAAAGGAAATCCGCTTCATCGGCGGCGCCGTAGACAATCCGGCCCATCCCTTTGCGGCTATTATCGGCGGCGCGAAGGTTTCCGATAAAATCGAAGTCATTTCCAATCTCCTGCCGAAGGTCGACCTCATGATCATCGGCGGCGGCATGGCCAATACCTTCCTGGCTGCTCAGGGCTACGGCATCGGCAAATCCCTCGTCGAAGCCGATAAAATCGATCTGGCGAAGAGCCTCATCGCCCAGGCTAAAGAACAGGGAACGAAGCTCCTCCTTCCCGTCGACGTCATGGTAGCGGCCGCCTTTGACAACGACGCCGACCACAAGGTCGTAGACGTTGCCGACGTGCCGGCCGACTGGATGATCCTCGACGTAGGTACAAAGACGCAGGAACTGTTTGCTACCGAATTGGCGGCTATGAAGCTCATCGTCTGGAACGGTCCCATGGGCGTATTTGAAATGGAAAACTACGCTAAGGGTACGGAAGCCGTTGCGAAAGCCGTAGCTGCTTCGGATGCCGTATCTATCGTCGGCGGCGGCGACTCCGTATCGGCTGTCAACAAGACGGGTCTTTCCGATCAGATAAGCCATATTTCCACCGGCGGCGGCGCGTCCTTGGAATATCTCGAAGGCAAGAAACTGCCCGGCGTTGAATCGCTGAGCGATAAATAATATACCATTTATATTACATTTCAGACAGGAGGATGCTCTCATGAGAAAAACTATTATTGCCGGCAACTGGAAAATGAATCATACGGGCAAGGACGCCAAGGAAACGATTACGGGCCTCGTCGGCCGCGTATCGCAGGACGTCAAAGCCGAAGTCGTCGTTGCTCCCGTATTCCCGTACCTGCCGATGGCTGTGGAATTGACGAAAGGTACGCCGATTCACGTAGCCGCGCAGAATATGCACTGGGAAGAAAGCGGCGCCTTTACCGGCGAAGTATCTCCGGCTATGCTCGTAGATATCGGTGTAACCCACGTCATTATCGGCCATTCCGAACGCCGTACGTATTTCAATGAAACAGATGAAACGGTCAATAAGAAAACGAAAGCCGCTTTGGCTCATAACCTCACGCCTATCGTATGCTGCGGCGAAACGCTGGAACAGCGCGAAGAAGGCATTATGCAGTCCTGGATCGAAGGCCAGATTGAAAAGGCTCTCGAAGGCATCGGCGCCGACGACTTGGCGAAGGTCGTCATCGCCTACGAACCGATTTGGGCTATCGGTACGGGCAAGACGGCTACGGCCGCTCAGGCTCAGGAAGTTTGCTCCATCATCCGCAAGAAAATCGCTGCCCTCTACAGCGCCGACGTTGCCGACAGCGTGTCCGTCCTCTACGGCGGCAGCGTAAAAGGCGGCAACATCGCCGAATTGACGGGTTCTCCCGATATTGACGGCGGCCTCGTCGGCGGCGCCAGCCTGAAGGTCGACGATTTCATGGCTATTATCGACAACGCCGTTGTAAAATAATCGCATTTCGCGCGAAAATACCGTTGGCAGAACGCTGCCGGCGGTATTTTTTTGCGCCGTTTCATAGTATGATGAATAATATACTAGCGAGATAGGGCAAGGAGGCGTTTTATTGTGAAAGTTATCGATTTGACTCATACCATACGGGAGCATATGCCCGTGTTTCCGGGAACGGAAGAGCCGTCTCTGAAGACGGTAAGTACCTGTGAAACAGATGGTTTCAGAGAAACGAAGATTTCCATCTGCACGCACGTCGGCACCCATGCAGATCCGCCGGCCCACGTATTGGACAGCGGCACGACGCTGGATCAGTATGATGCCGGCCAATTTATCGGCAAGGCCCTGGTTGTCGACTGCCGCCGCGTAAAGGAAGGCGGGGCGATTACGATGGATTGCCTGCGTCCCTATGGAGACAAGATAGAAAAGGCGGAATTCCTCCTGTTTCACACGGGCTGGGACGCCTATTGGGGGACGCCTCGGTACTTCGGTGACTATCCCTGCATAGACGACTTCGTGCTGGAATACGTCGTCGCCGGGCCGTATAAAGGTATCGGATTCGATACGTTCGGCATCGACCCCATAGGCGACGAAGAGCTGACGCGGCACAGGAAGCTGTTTCAGAACCGGGAAATGATCAATATAGAAAATCTGAAAAATCTTCATCTGTGCGGCAGCGACTTATTTTGGTTCGGATGCTTTCCGTTAAAGATACGTCAAAGCGACGGCGCGCCCGTCCGGGCTGTCGCCTGGTTCGAATAAAAAACATCCCCTCGGCAGGAAAGAGACCTGCGCGAGGGGATGTACTGTATTCGTAGAATCTGCCGGATGAAGAGAAAAGAGAAGGTGAACGGTTAGAGTTCTACGTTGAAGTGTTTCAGGATCATTTTTTCTGCTTCGGCGTTCCAGAGGCCGTTGTGGGCTTTGCAGCATGCGTCCAGTTCGAGGAAGAACGGGTCTGTTTCGCCTAATTTGGCAAAATCTTCGATAGCCGTCATCGGCATGTCGAACTGCGTATAGGCCAGCTTTTTGCCGCCCTTAATATGAGGCAGATTCAGCGTCGTGTCGATGATGCTGTCGATGCCTCCGACGTGTGTTACCATGACGGCCGGGTTGATGATGCCCTTGGCGGCCAGGTTGTTGGCTTCGATGAGATCGTCGTTGTTGCCGCCCGTCGTGCCCATGATGTGGGTGCTCGTGTAATGGCAGTCGTACAGGTTGATTTCAGCTCGGAAGTTTTTGTCCGTCGGGCCGGAGAAGAAGTTCATGCAGCCGTCGAAGGCCAGCAGCCTGTTGCCCAGTTCGGCGACGGAACGGACCGGCGCGTATACGAAGGCGTCGTCGTAGCCGTGGCCGTCGGTGATCTTCATGAGCTCTTCATAGGGGTCGTCCATGGCTCCCGTATTGATGTAGTGGAGTTCGACGCCGTATTGGGCGGCGTATTCGGGGGAAATGACTTCTTTTGCCCGGCTGATGCGGCTTTCGTCAATATCCGTTACGACGATGCGCTTCGGCTTATTTTCAAAGCGGATGCCGTAGCTGACGGCGCCTAAGCCCATGGGGCCGCAGCCGCCGAGAATGATGATGTTGCCGCCTTCTTTCGTGCCCATAGCGTGATTATAGTTATGCTTATTTGTGTGGTAGTTGGCACGGTAGCCGCCGATGATGCAGCTCATCGGTTCGCCTAAGGAGGCTTCGAAGAAGCTTTCGCCTTCGTAGGGCATCAGCGCGCCTAATTCCATAACTTCGTGGGGGAAGATGCAGTACGTGCAGTCGCCGCCGAAAAATTCATAGGAATATCCCGGAGAAGCCAGGCTGCCTTTGTAATTCAGCGCCGGCTGCTGAGCGAAACGCATGCCCGGCTTGAACTGGTCCTGCCATTTCTTGCCGACCTTAACGATGACGCCGGCAAATTCATGGCCCGTAATGATGGGGTTCGTGTCGATGTTCTGGGGAGCCCGTTTATGCTTTTTACCCTGTTCGACTAATTTATACGTAGACATGCAGATGCTGTCCGTAATAACTTTGGCTAAAATTTCGTCGTCTTTGATTTCCGGGAGTTCAAATTCTTCCAGGCGCAAATCTCTTGTGCCGTACATTCTGACTGCTTTTGTTTTCATCGTATATACCTCCTGAGTATAATGCTTATATATGGTGCTGTATATGAGTATACGTTGACCTCTTAGTTGGCGAACATGTTGTAGATTTCGTCGACAGAGCTGTGGACGACGTCTTCTACGTCGTCTTCGTCGGAGCAGGTGACAGCGATATTGCTCAGAATGTCGACGTGTTCGTCTCCGGCAGCGGCGATGCCGATGACCAGCTTGACCGTCGTACCGTTCCAGTCCGTGCCTTCGGGGAAGGTCATGATGACCAGGCCGGCGTGCTGTACTTCGACCTTGCCTTCTTCAATGCCGTGGGGAATGGCTACGTTGTTGCCGATGGCCGTGTTGAAGACCTGTTCCTTGTCCAGCATGGCCTGGGTATATTTTTCCGTCGTGTAGCCGTCTTCACAGAAAATCTTGCCGATTTCCTTAATGACATCTTCTTTGGCCTTCGGCTGGCAGTTGAGGATGATGTTCTTTTTTTGTAAAATTTCCATGATGATGTTCTCCTTATGTAATTTTTATGAGCACTGTATTGAAATACAATTTGAGGATGCGCTGCAGCTCGGACCGGATGAGGCCTTCGCTGCGGCTTAGGACGGCTTCGTTGAAGCTGTCGTCTATGACCAGGGAGCTGCTGATGAAGCCTAGTAAGTCCGTGTACAGGCGGGTAGGGCCGGCAGCAGGCATCGTCATGAGCAGGATCATGCCGACGCCTTGAAAGTATGGGTCGGCGAAGCTGCTTTCCGACGGCATGCAGGTATAAAAGGCGGCGTGGCTGACGGCGCAGGTCCGGCAGTGCAGCAGGGCGAAGCCCTGGTCGGGAAAGATTTGGCTGCTCAGCCGTTCCCGTTTCATAATATCTTCGTACAGCTGCCGGCTTTGCGATTCCGATTCGGCGACTTGGCTGCAGAGCCAGGCTGCGATCTGGTCGAAAGGCAGGGACGCATCGGCAGTATACATGGCATAGCCTTTCAGGATATAGGCGATTTCTTCTGCTGACTTGTGGGCTTCTGCCAGCTCCTGTACGAAATCATCAGGCTGTTTTTCGCCTTCTTCCCGATGGACCCGCTTGCGGATGTGGGCGTATTCTTCGATCTTGCACTGGATGCGGCTCATATCGGACTGAGTGATGAGCGGCGAGATGCGGACAGCGTCGATATCCGGACGGTTCAGGGGCAGGCTGCTGACGAAGAAATCCGTGGCCTTGAGTACTTCCGGCGTCAGGTCTTCCTTGCCGTAGGTCTTCAGCGATACGGCGGCGGACAGCTTATTGCGCAGCCGCGTCATCATCAGGCGGGCGACGCCGAAACCGCTGGCGCAGACGATGCCGACGGAAACCCTTCGCGTAAAGGCCGTTTTCCCCTTCATGCGTTCCAGGGCCGCGCCGAAGTGAATCGTCAAATAGCCGATTTCTTCCTCTGAAACGGCGGCGCCGATGGCCTTTTCCAGTACGCGGGCTGCCCGGCTGGATTTTTGAAACGTGTCGGCGTATTCTTCCTTGATATCGTCCAGCAGGGGATTGATGATGTTGAGGTGATGGGTCAGACGGACGATGGCCGGCTGAAGGTGGACGAAGAGACCGCGGATAAATTCCTCGTCGCAGCGCAGCATATAGGCCTGGCGGGAATCGAAGGCGTCTATCATGGCGTCGATGAGGTTGATTAATTTTTGGCCGTTCAGGTCTGTCGGCACCCTTTCGTCGGGCACGTTGGTGTAATGAATGTTCGCGCCCTTGATGTGCAGCAGCAGGTAGGACAGCTCCAGCTCAGGCATATGCAGGTGAAATTCTTCTTCGATGGCCTGGAGAATGCGCCGGGCCAGACGCAGGTCTTCGCCGTCTTCCTCCAAAGGCAGGGATTGCTCATCCGACGGCACGTTGCCCTGCTGCATGCGTTCGACGCTGATGGCGATGTGGATGATCAGGCCGATATAAGCCGAGTCGGTAAACTGGCGGAGCTTGGGTTCGTTCATCTCGCCGAGCAGGGCGTCGATGCGCTGGATCGTGCGGCTGTTCAGCAGGCGGTAAATGCCGTTGTCCGTTACGTTCATGACGGCTTTCGCCAGGGCGGCATGGGGGTCGGTAATTTCTTTTAATTTGTCTACAGGAGCCGTCTCGCTGATGAAGCGCCGCATGGCTTCGCGGTAATTTTGTTCCGTGCCGTTCAGGATGACGCCGAAGCCGGGCTTTTTCAAGATAGATAAATTATTTTTACGCAGCCAGGGACCTAAGGCTTCCAAATCGGAAGCGGCCGTCGACTCGCTGACGCCCAGAAGCCGGCTGTAATGGTACAGCTTTTTCGGAGTCCGGTCCCGCAGCAGTTCGAACAACAAGTAGCGCCGCCGTTCCTTTTTATCGGACCAATCCGACCGGTCCGAGGCGTTCAAGTCATCGGCCAGGCGCTGCCTTGCCTGCGGCGTGCCGGTCAGCAGGAGGCCCGCTCCTTTCTTGCGCTTCAGCGTCAGCTGGTACGGCGCGAGAATCGTCGTGATGTAATCCAGCTCGCGCTGGACCGTGCGCTTGCTGATGGCCAGTTCGTCGGCGATTTGCTGTTCGTGCAGAAAATCCTGATGCCGCAGCAGGATAGATAAAATTTGTTGGATGCGCAGTGTGAATTCCGTAGTATCACCTCCTCTGCGTGATGGGAACCTCGTGGGATAATGCGGCCGGTTTTTATGACGGCGGGAGCTGGGCCGAGGCCAGTTCTTCTACAAGCGTCGCGTATTCGGGCGCCGCCATGAAGTTGGTAATCGTAATGAGACGGGCCTGGGGCGCACTGGCTTTGGCCCGGTCTGCCAAATCCTGATGGCAGACGACGAGCTGCGCGTCTTTCGGTACTTCCGAAACGGATGCGTGGCTGACCTTGATGTCCGTCAGGCCGGCTTTTTTCAGCCGCTTCTGCAGGACGGCCGCGCCCATAGCGCTGGAACCCATACCGGCGTCGCAGGCAAAGACGATATTTTTGATTTCTTTCATATTGACTGCCGGCGCTTCGGCGGCCGACGGCGTCGCTATGCCCTTAGACTGGGCTTTCATGTCATTCATCTTCTGCTGGGCTTCGGCGAGGGAGTCCGACGATTTGGCTCCGGACATGCGGATGATAGGCGAAGCGATGAGGAAGGACACGCCGGCGGCGATGAAGATGCCGATGATGACGGACAGCGTAGACCCTTTTGGAGCCATCGCCAGGTACGAAATGAGGCTGCCCGGAGAGGGCGGGCCGGACAAGCCGAGGTCGAGGAGCGAATAATAGAACAACGCTGATACGCTGCCGCCGATCGTAGCCAGCAGGAGCATGGGATTCATGAGGACGTAGGGGAAGGAAATTTCATGGATGCCGCCTAAGGCGTGAATGATGAGCGCGCCGGGGGCGGAGTGCTTCGTCGTTTTGTCTTTGGAGAACAGCCAGTAAGCGATGAGGACGCCTGCGCCGGGACCGGGGTTCGTTTCAATCATGTAGAAAATCGATTTGCCGGCCTGCGATACCTGTTCGGCTCCCAGGGGTGTAAAGATACCGTGATTAATGGCGTTGTTCAGGAACAACACCTTTGCCGGTTCGACGAAAAGGCCGATGAGGGGGAAGATGCCGTAGGTGACGAGAATCTGAACGCCCGCCGTCAGAAAGGTGAGCAGGATGCCCATGACCGGGCCGATGAGATAAAAGCCTATGATGGATAAGAGCATGCCTATGATGCCGACGGAGAAGTTGTTGACCAGCATTTCAAAGCCCGGCTTGATGCGGCCGTCTGCGGCGGCGTCGAACTTTTTGATGACCAGGCCGGCCAGGGGACCCATGACCATCGCTCCCATGAACATGGTGTACGATGTACCGCAGATGACGCCGACAGTCGCGATGACGCCGATGACGGCGCCGCGGTCGCCGCCGACGGCCTTGCCGCCCTGATAGGCGATGAGCAGGGGCAGGACGTAGGTCAGGAATGGGCCGACCATGGCAGCCAGCTTTTCATTCGGCAGCCAGCCTGAGGGAATAAACATAGCCGTAATAAGACCCCAGGCGATGAAGGCGCCGATGTTCGGCATGACCATACCGCTGAGGAAGCGGCCGAACGATTGAATCTTTGCTTTCATTTTTGTACCTCCTAAAGTGATTCAGTACGCACGCTGCATTCCGGACTGCTTGTGTTTCTGATAGCTTAAGTATATCGGCAGGCCGGGGCAAACGCAACAAATAGTAATGTAACTTTGTCACCCATGAAAATGACAATATCTGGAGAATGCATAGCCTTAAATCTTTTAACGTTCCGGTGATGAGCCGCGAAGAGGGCCCGTTGTGCCTATAAAAAAATTCATGTAGAATATGCCATATTGGCAACGCCTTTTCTAGAATAATGAAGTCGTATATGGTATAATGCAAAAAGACACAGCTATGTAAAATATAGGTAAACAGTACGTAATTAGTGCGTAAAAATGTGTTTGCAGACAAGGAGAACTGATTAGTATGGCATTCCATTTAAAGCCCAAAGAAGAAAAGTTTTTCGCATTATTAGACCAGCACGCGATGCTGAGTTATCAGGCAGCCGATCTGCTGAGGCAGGCCATGAACGACCAGATTCCTAAAGAGGAAGCGTTGGAACAAATCGATTCCCTGGCCGATGAAGCCGACGAGCTCGTATTGGAGACCATGAAGCGTCTGCAAAAAACGTTCATCACGCCGATGGACCGCGAAGACATTCAGCAGCTTATCGATGAATTGGATGCGGTCATCGACAATATCAGCGAAATCATGGACAAGATGTGCATGTACCAAATCGGACAGGCGACGGACGGAGCCAAGCAGATGACCGTCATCACGGCCAAAGCGATGAAAGAAATCTGCAAATCCATCGGTTACATGAAGGATTTAAAGAAAAACTACCTGAAGGTCGAAGCCCGCAGCCACAAGGTGCTGAAGCTGGAACAGGACTGCGACGATTTGTATCATAAGGAAATGGCTAAATTATTCTCGGAATGCAAAGATCCCATTGAAATCATCAAATGGAAGGAAGTTCTTCAATCTGTCGAAGATATTACCGACGAATGCGAAGATCTGGTTACTACGTTCAGAAAGGTCGTCTTAAAGTATGCCTGAGCATTGGTTAATATGGGCCATTGTGCTGCTGGCCGTGCTGTTTGATTACATCAACGGGTTTCACGATACGGCTAACGCCATTGCTACCAGCGTGTCGACGCGGGCCATTACGCCGCGCCATGCGATTATGATGGCCGCCGTGCTGAACTTTGCCGGCGCGATGGTCAGTACGGGCGTCGCCAAGACGATTGGCGGGGATTTGGTATTAAATCCGGCCCAGATTAGTTTGGAAGTCATCGTAGCCGCCTTGATCGGCTCTATTATTTGGAATATCGCGACGTGGTATTACCGCATACCCAGCAGCTCGTCCCACTCGCTTATCGGCGGCGTTATCGGCGCTGTATGCATCAGCGTAGGACCGGCGGCCCTGGATATGGGCGGTATTGAAAAGATCATCTTATCGCTGATCTTATCGCCGGTCATCGCCTTAGCGACGGGATATTTCGTCATGATCGGCATCCTTTGGATTGTCCGCAAGTATTCGCCTATCGCCTTAAACCGCCAGTTCCGCAAGATGCAGCTCGTGTCGGCTAGTCTCATGGCCTTTTCGCACGGCTCCAACGACGCCCAGAAAGCGATGGGCATCATCGCCCTGGCCCTGCTGAGCGGCGGATACATCGATACGATGGAAATTCCCACGTGGGTAAAGCTGGCCTGCGCCACGTCCATGGCCTTGGGTACGTCTGCCGGCGGGTGGCGTATCATTTCTACGATGGGAACGAAGATCTTCAAGATGGAATCCATCAACGGCTTTGCCGCCGATCTGAATTCGTCCCTGGTTATTTTTTCCGCGACGTTCCTGCACTTGCCGGTCAGTACGACTCACGTCGTATCGGGCTCTATCATGGGTGTCGGTTCGGCCGAACGGGTTCGCGCAGTTCACTGGGGCGTGGCTCGCAGCATGGTCATCGCTTGGTGCGTTACTATCCCGATCAGCGCCGCATTGTCGGCAGTTATCTTTTTAATTATCGACGCCTTATAAGCACGATGTAATACAGGTCTTGGTGATGAATGGCAGGCATTCGTCATCAGGACCTTTTCTTTTTTTTGTTTCAAACTACACTTTTTTAGTGACTTATTGTATAATAGACACATGCAAGGAGGGATTAGAGTAATGAGATTAAATCAAGCGACTGATTATGCTTTCCGCATGGTCCTGTACCTGGCGTCGCTGCCGGAGGGCACGAAAATAACCGGCGCTGCCTTAGCAGAAAAACAAAATATCCCCGAGCGTTTTTTATTAAAAATCATGAGAAATTTGACGGCTGCCGGCATCATGAAATCGTACCGCGGCGTCGACGGGGGCTTTGCCCTGCAGCGCTCGCCGGAAGAAATCACCTTGTTTGACGTCATCGAAGCCGTAGAAGGCCAGACGGAACTGCAGCGCTGTCTGCATGACATCAGCTCGTGTTCCCGCGGCTGCAGCGGCATGTGCTCTATTTACAATGCCTTTGCCGATATCCAGCGGGACTTGGTAACAAAATTGAAGGCCATTGATTTTGCCGAACTCGCCCGCCAGGAATCGCAGCTTCAGGCAGCATGCGGAGCTGCAGGCGACGGGCCGCTGGAAAAAGCGGCGTCGAACGAAATGTAATGGATATGAAAAAGCCGCAGCGGAGACAAGAGCTCCTGACTGCGGCTTTGTTTTTTGTACGGGCCTGCAGACTTTATTTTGAAGTAAAAATAGTGTACAATGAATTTACTTAACCATGATTATTTTGTTGTCGTAATGGAGAAATAACATGAGCGTATCTATTCAGGGATTTATCAGCAGCTTTCGCCTGCTTGACATATTGGATATTCTGCTTGTCGCCTTTGTGCTGTATAAACTGTTCATTTTGATTCGCAACACACGGGCCGTGGCCTTGATCAAGGGGCTGCTGGTGCTCGGTGCCGTGACGGTCGTCAGCCGGGTCCTGGATCTGCACGTCATCAACTGGATGCTGCAGCAGGGCATGACGGTCATATTGGTTGCCTTGCCGGTCGTCTTTCAGCCGGAGCTGCGGCGCGCCCTGGAACAAATCGGGCGAGGCCGGTTTCTGCAGTCGGGCCATGTGCTGAACGCCAAGGAGCTGGAGCGGCTTATCGATGAAATCGTGGCGATTACGGATTCGATGTCCAAAACGAGGACCGGCGCGCTGATCGTCTTTGAACGGGAAGTCGGCTTGAACGACTACATCGACACGGGCGTTCCCATCGACGGCGTCGTGTCGCGGGAGCTGCTGGGAAACATATTTATTCCTAATACGCCTCTTCACGACGGAGCCGTGATTATTCGTGAAAACCGCATCATGGCGGCAGGATGCCTGCTTCCGCTTACGGCGGACCGTTCCTTGTCTACGGAGCTGGGGACGCGGCATCGCGCGGCTATCGGCCTCAGCGAGATGGCCGACGCCGTCGTCGTCGTCGTCAGCGAAGAAACGGGCTCTATTTCATATACGTACGGCGGTCATATTTACCGTCACTTGGACAGCAACGCCCTGCGCAACGTGCTGAAGACTTTCTTGAACAAGACGCCTCAGGGATTAGCCAATATTTTCAAGTGGAGGCCGTGATATGATGAATAAGCTTGACAAAAAATGGCAATTAAAGATTATTTGTCTGTTAATGGCGATCGTGCTGTGGTTCTTTATCATCAACGAACAGAATCCTATGAGCGAAGGTAGCTATACGGTGCCGATCGTTGTGGAAAACCTCGACTCGCAGTACATTACGTCGAACGTGCCGAAGACGGTCTACGTGCGCCTGTCCGGGCCGCGCAACACGATTATCAACGTAGGACCGTCGGATATTAAGGCTTATATTGATTTGTCCGACGCCCAGGAAGGCGAAATGAGTGCCCCTGTGCGCATAGAAATTCCGGCGGGGACGGAGCTGAAAAAGCAGAGTATGACCTCGGCCGATATTATGGTCGACGTATACACCGTGCGGGAATTGGCTCTGACGCCGCATTTGGTAGGACAGACGAAGAACGATATTTTCGTCAGCAGCCTGAAGGTCGTGCCGGAAAAGGTCGTCATCAGCGGCGCCCGCCGTCTTGTCAAGCAAGTGGAACAGGCTGTCGTGGAAATTCCTATTGAAGACAGGATAGACGATTTTTCTATCATGGCGCCTATCCGGCTGGTCGCGGCGGACGGTTCCCGCATCGAAGGGCTGGAAATGACGCCGTGGCAGAGCAATATCCGCATATCCATCGGTCATAATGCCGTGACGAAAGACATTCCCGTTTACGTGACGACGGAAGGGGACGTGTCTCCGTCTGTATCGCTGAAAGAAATCAAAATAAATCCGGATACGGTTGCCGTAAAGGGAGACGCGAATATTCTCAAGAATTTGTCCCGCATCGACTTGCCGCCTATCGATATTTCAGGCTTGAAGCAGGATAAGAAATGGAAGATTATCGTATCGCCTGTAAACGGCGTCATCTTCGAGCCCGATACGATCGAAGTTGCCGTAGACGTGGAATAGTAAAGGAGCGAATTGCGTGCTAAGGGTAATGAATATTCGCACCGGCGTGCCTATGAGGAAATCCATAGAGGCGCTGGTTGCTAAAAAGCTTCGCTGCAGCCCGGCGGATATAGAGCATATCTGCGTCGTGCGGCGTTCTGTAGACGCGCGGCGGAAGCCGAATATTTATCTGGTATTTACGGTAGACGTCGCCTTTCATGACGAAGAAAAAACATGGCGGCGCTGCCGCGACGCTAAGGATGTCCGCCGGATTGCGGAAACTGCGTATGTTCCGCCGAAGCCCGGCGACGTCGTGCTGCGGCATCGTCCCGTCGTCGTAGGGACGGGGCCGTCGGGATTAGCCGCGGCGCTGGCCTTGGCGCGCGGCGGATATAAGCCGATCGTATTCGAGCGGGGGTGTGACGTAGATACGCGGACGGCTCATGTAGAAGAATTCTGGAAAGGCGGCCCTTTCCGGCCTGAGTCGAACGTGCAGTTCGGCGAAGGCGGAGCCGGCACGTTTTCTGACGGCAAACTGACGACGAGGGTAAATCATCCGCTGCTGCGCCATATTCTACAGACCCTGGTTGAGGCAGGGGCGCCGCCGGAAATTTTGTATGCCTATAATCCCCACGTAGGGACGGATATTTTGCGGAATGTTGTAAAAAATATGCGTCATATGATAGAATTGGCAGGTGGAACGGTTTGTTTTCAGAGCCGCGTGACTTCCATACGGCGGGACGAATGGGGACGGATATGCGCCGTCACCGTCAACGGCGAGGAGGAATATGAGACGGACGTCGTCGTCTTAGGCATTGGGCACAGCGCCCGGGATACGTATTACATGCTTTATGACGAAGGCGTCGTCCTGGAAAAGAAACCCTTTGCCGTCGGCGTGCGCATCGAGCATGACCAGCAGGTCATCGATCGCGGGCAATACGGCTGCAATGCGGCGGAATTGGGATTGGACCCGGCCGATTACGCTTTGGTGTACCACAGCCCGGAAGGCCGGTCGTGCTATTCCTTCTGCATGTGTCCCGGCGGAGCCGTCGTGGCAGCAGCGTCAGAAGAAGGGCGGGTCGTGACGAACGGCATGAGCCTGTATCGGCGCGACAGCGGCGTGGCCAACAGCGCCTTAGTCGTCAACGTGACGACAGACGACGTCGGCAGCGGGCCCTTGGCTGGCATCGAATTTCAGCGGCGGTACGAGGAGCTGGCGTATAAGGCCGGAGGCAGTAATTACCACGCGCCGGCTCAGACCGTAGGAAGCTTTCTCAAGGGCTCCTCTCCGGCAGAAGGGGCGGTGCATACGTACCGGCCAGGCGTGACCTGGACGGATTTGCATGGCGTGCTGCCGGACTTCGTGACCAGTACGCTGGAACAGGCTTTACCGTACTTCGGCCGCAAGATCCGCGGCTTTGACGACGACGGCGTCGTCATGACCGGTGTGGAAACGAGAACCAGCGCCCCCGTGCGCATCGTGCGCGGCGAAGACCGCATGGCCGTCGATGCGGCGGGACTGTATCCCGTGGGAGAAGGCGCAGGGTATGCCGGCGGCATTATGAGCGCTTTTCTCGACGGATTGGAAACGGCAAATGAAATCATTCGTAAATATCAACCTTTGGAGGTAGTTGTAAATGGCTAGATTGTTTGGTACTGATGGTGTGCGGGGCATTGCTAACGATTCCCTGACGCCGGAATTGGCATATCATTTAGGCAGGGCCGCCGCGTATATTTTTGGACAAAATAAGGAACACCCGACATTTCTTATCGGCCGCGACACGCGCCGTTCCGGCACCATGCTGGCCAGCATTTTAGCAGCAGGCATCGCATCTGCCGGCGGTGAATGCTATATGGCCGGCGTGATTCCGACTCCGGCTGTTGCCTATTTGACGAGAACGCATCACATGGATGCCGGCGTCGTCATTTCGGCGTCCCACAATCCCTTTGAATATAACGGCATTAAGTTCTTTGACGGGTATGGATACAAGCTTCCCGATGAAATGGAAGACCGGATTGAGGAATACATGCTTCGCGACGAACGAGCCGGTCTGCAGAGCCGGCCTGTGGGCGCCGGCATCGGCACGATTTCCTTGTGGACGGACTTGCAGCAGGAATATGCCGATTTCGTATGCAAGTCGACAACTGTCGATTTATCGGGATTAAAGGTCGTGTACGATGGGGCCAATGGAGCGGCCTATTCCATCGGGCCGGAAATCCTGAAACGCCTGGGAGCCGAAGTCATTGCTATCCATACGGAGCCAAACGGCGTGAATATCAATGACAACTGCGGTTCCACCCATTTGGAAGATTTGAAGGAAACGGTGCTGCGCTGCGGCGCCGATATCGGCATTGCCAATGACGGCGATGCAGACCGCTGTCTGGCCGTCGATGAAAAGGGTCAGGATATGGACGGCGACCAGATCATGCTGCTCTGCGCGCTGAAACTGAAAGAAGAAGGCCGCTTGAAGCAGGATACGGTCGTAGGAACCGTAATGAGCAACATCGGCTTCCACAAGGCTTTGAAAGACCTGGGCTGCCGTACGGAAACGACGGCTGTCGGCGACCGGTATGTCCTGGAAAAAATGCGTAAGGACGGTTATTCCTTAGGCGGCGAACAGTCAGGCCATATTATTTTCCTCGACTATAATACGACGGGCGACGGACTGCTGACGGCGGTGCAGCTCCTCAGCATCATGAAGCAGCAGAACAAGCCGCTGTCGGAATTAGCGGCCCTCATGACCCGTTATCCTCAGATTTTGAAAAATGTGACTGTGCAGACAAAATCGGGATGGGAAGAAAATAATCTCATTATGGCGGCTATTTCGGCGGGAGAAGCAGAATTGGGCGACGAAGGCCGCATCCTGGTCCGTCCGTCCGGTACGGAACCGCTGATCCGGGTTATGGCGGAAGGCCCTGATTTAGAGCAGCTCCAGCGCATCGTCGACGATATTGCCGTCGTCGTAGAGCACGAAATGGGTCCGTCCAAGTAGGTATTGACCTAGGTGATAAAATATATTAGAATGTGGGAATGAAGTGATGAAGTTCGCTTCATTCCTGTTTTTTTACAGGCGTTTGGAAATCCTTCGTAAAATGGATAGCGCTAGTGCCCGCCGGCAGCGACGGGCGGACGAGGAAGAGGAGTATCGAACATGTCAGCGGATGCCTCTCGGCAGCTTCAGTCGTTACATGGCGGAAAAGCATTACGGCAACGGAATGGACAATGTCGTCGTGGGAAGCAAATACACACACTAGGAGGTTATATGTATGTGCGGTATTGTAGGGTATATTGGAGGAAGAGAAGCAGCTGATTTTTTGATGGACGGCTTGACGAAGCTGGAATACAGAGGTTATGATTCTGCCGGCATCGCCGTGTATCATGACGGCGCTATTGCCGTGCGCAAGAAGAAGGGCCGTCTTGTGAATCTGGCCGAAGAAGTAAAGGTTCACCCTGTCGTAGGAACGATCGGCATCGGCCATACGCGCTGGGCTACGCACGGCGGACCGTCGGATCTCAATGCCCATCCGCATACGGATGAAGCCGGAAATTTTGCTATCGTCCATAACGGCATTATCGAAAACTACATGGAGCTGAAGGAAGAACTGCTGGAAAAAGGCTATCGCTTTAAGTCGGAAACGGACTCGGAAGTCGTGGCCCACTTGTGCGCCGACATGTATGACGGCGATTTTACGCGGACGGTACAGCGCGTGCTGGCCCGGCTGCGCGGCTCTTATTCCCTTGTGTTCATGAGCCGTTTTGAACCGGACAAGATCATTTGCAGCAAAAAAGACAATCCCCTTATCATCGGCCTCGGCGAAGGCGAAAACTATATTGCCTCGGATATTCCGGCTATTTTGAGTTATACGCGCAAGACCTATATCATGAACGACGGCGAAATTGCCATTGTGAAGAAGGACAACGTATGGGTTACTGATTTGGAAGGAAATCCCATTTCTAAAAAAGTTTTTGAAGTCAACTGGGATGCAGAAGCAGCCGAAAAGGGCGGCTATGAACATTTCATGCTCAAGGAAATTTACGAACAGCCAAAAGCAATTAAGGATACGATGGGAAGCCGCGTTTCTGAAGACGGCTCGCACGTGCAGTTTGAAGAATTAAATTGGACGACGGAAGACGTTACGTCTATCGGCAAGATCATGATTACAGCCTGCGGTACGGCGTATCATGCCGGTTTGCTGGCAAAATACTTTATCGAAAAATTGGCCCGTATTCCCGTTGAAGTAGATATCGCTTCGGAATACCGGTATAGAAATCCCCTGACGGACAGCAAGACGCTGTGCATCGTCATCAGCCAATCCGGTGAAACTATTGATACGCTGGCTGCGCTGAAAGAAGCGAAGCGCTTAGGTGCTCGTTCCTTGGCGATTACGAATGTCGTCGGCTCGTCTATTTCCCGTGAAGCCGATCAGGTAGCTTATACCTGGGCTGGCCCGGAAATTGCCGTTGCGTCGACCAAGGCCTATACGACGCAGCTCGTGACATTATTGCTGCTGGCCTTGTATATGGGACGTTTGAACGGAACGCTGACTGCCGACGAAGAGTCCCGCATTCTTCATGATTTGACGGCCGTTCCCGATTTGTGCCGTAAAATTTTTGAATGCGCTGACGAAATCAAGGCGATGTGCAGCTCCTTCGAAGGCAGAGAAGACGTTTTCTTTATCGGCCGGTCTATGGACTACGGCCTGGCTATGGAAGGCGCTTTAAAATTAAAGGAAATTTCCTATATTCACGCCGAATCGTACGCCGGCGGCGAATTGAAGCACGGCACGCTTTCCCTAATTGAAGAAGGTGTTCCCGTCATTGCTTTGGCTACGCAAAAAGACGTGGAAGAAAAAATGATCAGCAACATCAAGGAAGTTAAAGCCCGCGACGCTTATGTCATCGGCGTAGTGCAGGAAGGCGATACGGAAGTACGGAAGACTGTAGATACGTTGATTACTGTTCCGGCTTCGGATAATTTTGTCGTACCTATTATGGCGATTATTCCGCTGCAGCTGTTGTCCTACTATATTGCAGTCAGCCGGGGCAACGACGTCGACAAGCCGAGAAACTTGGCGAAGAGTGTTACTGTAGAATAAGTAATAAAAGGAAAGAAGGCAGAGAATGATTCTCTGCTTTCTTTTTTTGTAAAAAAGGTATTGACAAGAGACTAAAAAGGGGATATACTAAACAAGCTGTTACGGCAGGACGCCGCGGCAGGCCGGATGCGCCGGCAGCTTGAAAAGAACTTCAAAAAAAGTGCTTGACAAGCCCGGATGAGTCTGGTAAGATATACAAGTCGTCGCGA
>ERZ791821.227-NODE-227-length-56075-cov-7.136987_pt1 | contig 56075 bp, 59 predicted proteins | sample MGYA00510300_ERZ791821 | MGnify/ENA primary metagenome ERZ791821 (study PRJEB30046, sample SAMN00792034) | human gut metagenome | study: EMG produced TPA metagenomics assembly of the A metagenome-wide association study of gut microbiota in type 2... | reverse complement strand
ATTAAAAAATCAATTTACGAGAAAGATCTATTTACACAAAAGATTTGACAGTTTCTCTTTCTCCTTGTAACAAAATATCTATTAACTAAATATTCCATACTCGCACCAACAACTATGTTCATTAGTACCATTACCATACGATAAGGAAAGCTTCCCCACCATGATGTCAAATTTAGCACTGCTAGTAGCGCAAAAGTTATTGTTACACTGTAAGAATAACTGATTAATTTTACATTTTTCATAGGCCATTTTGGATCTCTTTAAAAATTGCATACCAGAAATATAGATATGCTGAAATACACATGACTAAAATAGGAACCTTAATCAACAATGACCACTGCATTGTCATATTCATAATTGACACACGAATATTTGTTTTGAAAATAGCATCTACAAATAAAGGTAAAAAAGGAACTACTCCTAGTAATATCTTAAAAACTAATACTAATTTTTTCATAATATTATCCCTTTCAAAACAATTTATTTCTTGAACTGTCTAGCTACTGCAGTAATTACCGCAAGTGCGTTAACACAGACAAGAAATATAGTACCCATTAAGATTTCAGTATTCCAAAAGTCTTTAACTGCAGCTGCAGTGTGAACACCAAATAGCATAGTTCCAAAACTATAATAGGCAGAGTAAATTGTAATGAAAATTAATCCTACTACATTAATAGCCAGTAAGCTAAGTACCCATTTAATGAAATTCATTCTAATCACCCTGCACTTCTTTCAGTTAATTATTATGATCTTAATAAAAAGTAATGGTACAAATACCAAGTTTCAACTATAAACACAATTACTAGATAACCATACCAATCAAAATTCGTATCATGGTTACCAAATTGAGTTAAACAAACAAAACTAGAAACAATAATCCCAATTAAGCAATAAGCAAATGGAAAACCATATTTAATAATGTGCTGCCTAACTCTGCCTAACTAATAGGCACAAAATAAAACCGATAATAGCTAAACTTAAAAAGATCCAAAACATAGAGTCACCTATATTCTAGTGATTTGCGCCTTCAACTGTCTTAATATCGCCTTTGCCGTCACGTTCAACAATTGCACCAAGAGCTGCAGTTAAACCCTTAACAATATCATCAAGAGCCATTGATGGTGTATTAGGACGATTTACAACTTGCTCAGGTAAGAAAGGAATATGAATAAATCCTGCCTTAATGTTAGGAAATTCCTTATCTCTCATATATTGCACTTGATACATAATATGATTACATACATAAGTACCAGCTGTATTTGATACACTAGCTGGCAAGCCAGCATCCCTAATTGCTTTTGCTTCTGCCTTAATTGGCAATTGTGTAAAGTAGGCAGTTTCTCCATCTTCATGAATTGGTTCGCCTAGTGGCTGGTAGCCTTCATTATCAGGAATACGGCCATCATTAATATTAATTGCAACACGTTCAGGAGTTAATCCAAAACGACCACCAGCTTGTCCAACATTTAAAACATAGTCTGGATTTTCTTTTTCAATTGCCTTTCTAACAACTTCAGCTGACTTATTAAAGACAGTTGGAATTTCCAATTTAATAATTTCAGCCCCATTAATTTCAGCTGGCAATCTCTTTACCGCTTCAATTGCAGGATTAATTTTATCTCCACCAAATGGATCAAAGCCTGTTACTAAAATTTTCATAATTTTATCCTTTCAATAATTAAAATGCTAAAAAGTACATTAAGCCAATTTGAACAATTAACAAGATAACGGCAATCGGAGCTTGTTGCTTAATAACCCCCATCTGATCTTTCATCTCTAAAAGCGCTACGGGTAAAGTATTAAAGTTAGCAGCCATTGGAGTTACTAAAGTTCCACAATAACCTGATGTCATCCCAATTGCTGCTACAACTACAGGATTAGCACCTTGTGCAATTACAAAAGGAATTCCAATTGCTGCAGTAATTACCGCAAAAGCAGCAAAAGCATTACCCATGATGTAGGTAAATAATGCCATCGCAATACAGTATAGCGCTACTCCTAAGAAGTGATTTCCAGCTGGGAAAACATGACTAATCATATCAGCTGTTAACTTACCAACACCACAAGTTGTGAAAACAACCCCCAGCATGGCTAACAATTGTGGTAGGACGCCAGGGGCTCCTACGCTTCTAACCATTCTTTGTGAATCCTTGAAAACCTGTTTTGCCGGTGCTTTCGTCAAGAGAATTGCTAAGACTAGTGAAACAACTGCACCAATACCAATTCCCACCTGACCACCAAGTGGAGTAAATTGTGCAATTATAATAGACGTTAATGCCAAAACAATACTTGGTAAAAACACCTTTGCTCCTAAACGCTTAGCACTTTCTTGAGAAGTTTTAGGATTTACAACCGGCAATTTGCCAACTTGGATTTGCTTAAACAAAGCTAAAATTCCGATTACTAAAACCATTGCACCGGACACTACGGCAGGAATCAGATTTCCAAAGGCAAAAATAATTGCTAAAAAGAACCAGAAAATTGCTGTTCCAATTCTTGCTTTATTAGTTTTGTCACGCAATGTTTCAATTCCAGCAATTGCCATACATAAACCAATTAATGCATAAAGAATGGCAAGTAAAAAGTTAATTGTATTTTGCATATTATTTTCCTTCCCATTTAGTCATTTGGCGATCAAAGTATAGGTTATAAGCAAAAACTAAAACGAAAGTAATGATTGCAATAGGAATAGTATTAACAACAATTCCTACCGGATCAACCTTATAACCAAGTGATTTCATTGTTGAAGAAATCAAAAGTACACCACCAGATGCTACAAACAAGTTTTGGGCAAAAAAGTTACCAAAATTATCAATTGCCGCACTGCGTCCCTTTATTAGATCAATCTCTGATTCACTTAATTTCTTTTTATCTTGATCTTCTGCAGCAGCAATTACCATCGGTGCAATTAATGGACGAACAAATTGAACTTGTCCCTGCAAAGAAATCCCAAATACACCAGCAAGTTCACGAATTAAAAGATAGATATTTAAAATTTTTCCCGCAGTTAATTTTTTCAGTTTTTTTATAGCATTAACCGCATAGTCTCTTAATCCATGTGATTCTACTAGCCCAATCATTGGCAAGGTTAAGAAAAACAAACTTACCATTCGATTTTCCACAAAACTCTTTCCAATTACTTCCAACAATTTAACAAAATCCATCCCAGAGAAAAGTCCTGTTACAATTGCTGCAATGACTACAACTGCAGTCGTGTCCCACTTCAAAACAAAGCCGACTACAATTATTAATATTCCTAACAGCTTTAAATATTCCATACTACCTATTCCTTAAATAAAAAATAAAAAAATACTATAAAAATATTATACAAAATATAACAAAAAATACGAAGGCAAAAATCCTTCGCATTTCTCTTTTCTATTTAAATAACTTAATCAACAAAGAGGTAAGTACCCCATCTTACTGGTTCTTCAACAGTAGGTAGTAATAAGAAAATAACTACAATAATCCAAACAAACGGAATAAGGATTAGCCATAGCCACCAACCACTATAATCCGCATCATGCAATCTTCGTACCGCATATCCTAAAAGACCTAATTTTATCCATAACAGTAAAATAGATAGGATTAATTCAATTAGACAAGTTAAAAATGTAATATGCGACAGAGCCCAGGTAACATTATTAGGAGTAACAGAAAAAATCCCACTAGTACATAGTGCCAAGATTGAAACTACTCCAATTACAATTGTTAACAAGAACTGGATAACAAATGCTACCCAAAACGCCTTTCGAGTACTACGCGCTGCCCAGGCCAACGGATAGAGAAATAATCCTTTAAAAATTTCTCCGACAGATGGATCTGGAACATCACTTTCTGGTGCATGATATTCTTGTTCATAATAAGGTTTATCAGACATAACTCTTACCTCAATGCTACTTTCTAATTATTTTCTGCTTTCGTAATTAGCTTATCAAAATTTTGGTCCTGGTGCTTTTTAGCTAGTTCAGGTGTCTTCCAGTAAACCTGATCAGTTATTTTTTCTTGTCCACTAGCTAAAATGATTACTGGCTCTTGGTCTAAAAGAGTATAACCATATGAAGTTTGGTGATTATCCTTAGCTGTCCAACCAATTAAATTAATATAATTGACTCCTTTCAAAGGCTCAGTATTATTAAAAACCTTAACCCAAGTGTACGTATCGTTTAGATAATCATTAGAAAATTTTTGATGCTTTTCGAAATACTCTTTATCTGGAATATGAAGCTCATATTGATGATCTTCAGTAGTAAGAGTATGGGTACCAAATTCAATTTTTCTTAATTGATTAGTATCTTTACTGTGCGTACGGCGATTATTATCCATACTGTACCACTCACCCTGCAGTTTTGCGGGAACAGTATATAGGCCTTTATCTCCAGCAATCTTTTTACTTCTTACTCGCTGTCTTTCTTTCGTCTACTACTTTGACATTTTTAATGATCTTATTTACTTTATTACCGTCGTTATGATTGTTGAGGTGCTTAATCATCATTTTAATGTCAGATGAACCAATTTCCTTATTTTTGTGATAGAAGAAAATTGTTGGATCATTCTTTGTGTAATAGAAATGTTTATTCCCATCAACTGTAGCGATTTCGTATGCAACATCACTACCATTTTGCATGTATGAAAAATCTTTTCGATTATGAAGCTTTACGACTACAGAATCGTTTTGTGCTTGCTTAAAAGTCTTCTTCCAAATATCTGGATACTTTTCACCAGCATAAGCAATTATAATTGCCGTTTGTTTTTTTTAGTATTCATATTAGTTGCTGTAAGCTTACTACTCTTCTTAACTGTTGTTGTCTTCTCAGTTGATGAACTAGAACTATTATTTTGTGAATTACTACATGCGGTTAACATCGTAGAACTTAACAAACCAATTAAGCCAATTGAAACTAATTTTTTCATTATCGATACCTCCAAACTAAGTTACCTCTCATTGTCTATTGAAACACTCTGTTATTTATTTCCCAAGCAATATCTTCCTAATTATTAGACTTTGTTTTTCTTGTTTTTTATACTAAAAATATGGAACGAGAAAAGAGGCAATCAAATGCTAAATAACATCCATAATTTCTTTAATGCCTTTGGGGCAAGTGTCATTGTCCCTATTATGATTTTTATCATTTCTTTGTTTTTAAAGGTAAAACCAAAGAAAGCAATGATGTGTGCATTTTATGCTGGTGTAGGTCTAACTGGTTTTTCTTGGATTATTAATGAATTTACTCCAGTAGTTACTAAAATAGTCCGTCAAATGGTTAATAATACCGGCATAAAGCTACCAGTCGTTGATATCGGTTGGCAAGCTGGAGCATTAGCGAGTTTTAGCGCACCAATTGGATTAACTTTTTTTTGTATTCGGACTAGTGGCTGAATTTGTTTTATTTGCTATTGGAATTACAAAAGTTTTTATGCCGTCAAATCTTTGGAACAACTTTGGTTTCATGATTTGGGGAACTCTTGCTTTTTATGTAACACATAATTGGTGGATTTCTTTAGGCTTATCTTTTTTCATGCTTCTCTATACATTACTGCTGGCCGAAATTCAGGCAGATCGTTGGTCTACGTATTATAAGATTGACAATACCACTGTCTGTGCACTTCAAAATATTGTTCAAACTATTCCAGCCATTTTGTTAGATCCACTTTGGAATTTACTTGGTTTTAATAAAGCTAATTTGACTCCAACTGCATTTAAAAATAAATTTGGTGTTTTTGGTGAACCAACGACTTTAGGAGCCATCTTAGGGCTTTTAATTGGAATATTAGGTAATATTAAAAATTTAGCCACAGTAGCAGCATGGGGACAAATTTTTCAATTCTCTATTCAGCTTTCAGCTGTCATGACGATTTTCCCTTTAGTTACAAAAGTCTTTAGTAAAGCATTCATTCCTTTAGCTAAACAAATTAACCAAGAACGTAAACAAAATAAAAATGCAAAATCAGGAATTGACTTAATACAAGATAGTAAACGTTGGTTTTTAGCAGTTGATGATGGTGTCGGTTACGGAGAACCAGCTACAATTATTTCAGGAATTATTTTAATTCCAATCATGGTAGTCATTGCTTTTGTTTTACCGGGAAATAAAACTTTACCTGTTGTTGATTTAATTGCTCTCCCTTACATGGTTGAATCAATTGTCGCTATTACTAACGGTAATATTCTCAAAGTCATTGCAAATGGAGTTATTTGGTTTAGTTTAGGGCTTTATGCTTCAAGCTGGTTAGGTTCTATTTACACAAATGCGATTTCTCACTACGGAGCTGCTATTCCAGCAGGCATCGTTTTAGTCACTAGCTTTAACTTAATGGCTCACCCCTTAAATGCAGCAGTGTTTGCCGCCTTCATCTCAAAAAATCCTCTTTGGATTAGTTTGTGCATTATTATTTACTTAGTACTGCTCATTGTATTAAGAAAATATCGTCCACAGATTTGGACCTACTTAAATAAAATGGCTGCTAAGAACGTGCAAGCAAAATCAAGCCTTAAAGCCTCTACCAAAGAGTGAATTTGTTACAATAAAAAATGAAAGAACTAATTAAAAGGACGTGAAGTTTAATGTCAAAATTTAATTGGAAAAATGTATTAGTAGCTGGAACTGCTGCTGGTGTTATTTCTGGATTAGTTAAATTGGGCTGGGAAAACATTCTTCCTCCAAGAACACCAGAAAGAAATAAGACTAACCCTCCACAAAAATTACTAGAGCAAATGGGTGTTCCAGCCCGCTTAACTCATGCAACTTATACTTATTCAGGAGAAAAACTACCTTGGGTTAGTTATCTTGTTCACTTTGGTTTTTCAATTTCTTTTGCTACTGCCTATGCGGCTCTTCTTGAAAAGAAAGTTAAGTGGTTAACAATAGATCAGGGCGTTCCATTTGGCTTAGGAGTTTGGATTGCTTTTCACCTAGTAATTATGCCATTAATGAAAACTGTCCCTTCTCCAAAGAACCAACCAATGGAAGAACATATTTCTGAGGCTTTAGGACATATAGCATGGATGTGGACTAATAACGAAATTGCTGAAATTGTTTTACAGCAATTAGGACAAAGAAAAAAAGAGCATTAATGCTCTTTTTATTTTGCTATAAAATTGACAGGATATTGTTTAACATATGAGTCAAAATCGAATATCTTACATCTTTTGTAGTGACGTACGTCCAAGCTAGGATCATTCCCATTACCCAATATAAATAAATAAATTTACTAAACATCGGATCATGTCCATAAGCAAAAATAAAACCACTTACTACAATTCCAACCCATTTATTAAATACATTTTCTACTGGGAAAAATGTGTTGAAAAATAGAGCTCTAAAGATAAATTCCTCACAGATTGGTGCCACTATCACTAATAAAACATTGAACATTGGGGAAGCAACTTTTCTGATTGCATCTAGCTCTTCTTGATTTTTCGAAATTGTGTTACCACCAAATAATCTGACATAGGCTATTTGGAAAATTACGAGTGTAAAAAATGCTGCTACTGAAATAATTATTCGTTTTACATCCCAGTGAGGTTTAGCATTAAAGAACCAGTCATTTTCTTGCTTAAGTTCTCGTTTATAAATCCAATACATCCAATAAATTACTGCAACAGTTAAAACTGCCAAAATAATCGCAAATAACAAGTTTACCTTCTTTTGTGCATAACCTAATTGCAAAAGTGTATAAAATACAAAAGCAATGATCACTGTTGCTAAATTTCCTAAAAAGCGTAAAAAAGTCTTCATCTGAACACTTCCTCTAATTGAAATTATCTATTTCTTTTCATTATAGTTGTTTATTAAAAAGACATAAGGACATTTAATCATGCAATCACAACTCATGCAATCTCTGCATCAATTTTTTAACTTTATTGTTCATAATCAAGTAACGATTACCTCTTTGATTATGTTTGTATTTTTTATTTTATTTTTACTTTCATGGTTGATTGAACCACGTCGTTTAATCAATGGCCTTATCTTCACAATATTTGGGATTAGTTTTTTAGTGTGGGCAGCCATTTTAATTATTTCACAACATAATGCTTTACTAACCACCTCATTTTCTTTTCTTGCTTTGGCTATCCTATTTGGAATCTTTTTCTTAGTAACCTTTTCTTGGATTTTCTTTCTCTGGAATGCCTATTTTGTCTGGAAATATGAAAGCCATTCTCTGCCAAATCTTTTAACTTTGATTATTGGTTTATTTTTAGTAGAAATATGGACTTTAAATAGATTAGGTGTATTTCACCGCCTACCGGACTGGCTTCATTCTCTAGTTGCTGGAGCAACTTTGATTGCCTTTTATCTTCTATTTGTAATGTATAACTTTTTACTCAATTTAGTTTTGTATCAAATTACTCCCCGTCGCTACAAGCAAAATTACCTAATTGTTCTCGGCGCAGGATTAATTGATGGAAAGAAAGTATCACGCCTGTTAGGTGCACGAATTGACCGAGCTATTGCTTTTTCTAATAAACAATATGATAAAGGACATAAACGTCCAAAACTAATTATGTCAGGTGGACAAGGAAAAGACGAGGATCTCTCTGAAGCAGCCGCTATGAAAGATTACGCCGTTAAACATGGCTATGACCCTAACTTGATTCTATTAGAAGATAAATCAACTAATACCTATCAAAACATGCTCTACTCTAAAAAAGTAGCAATCAGTGATTGGGGAAATTCAAAATTTAAAGCTAAGTTTTTCACTAATAACTATCATCTTTTTAGAGCGGGCCTTTATGCAAAAATGGCTCATTTAAAGGCCAATGGTGTCGGAGCAACTACACGTTTTTATTTCTTACCTAATGCTACAATTCGTGAATTTGCTGGGGTCTTTATCATGCATAAGAAACGCCATTTTGTTATCATTGGTTTAATTGCAATTTTATTTATAATCCAAGCAATTTTTGCCGTATTAGGCTGGGGCAAATACATAATTGCTTAGAAAGGAAAAAATATGCTACAACTCTTACACTTAAAAAAGACCTATCACGTAGGTGATACTGTCACACATGCATTAGATGACGTTACGATTAATTTCCGTAACAGTGAATTCGTTGCTATCTTAGGTCCTAGTGGGTCTGGTAAGACGACGCTTTTAAATGTAATTGGTGGATTAGATCATTACGATTCTGGAGACATTATCATCAATGGTAAGTCGACGAAAAATTTCTCTCAACCTGACTGGGATGCTTACCGCAATAATTCGGTCGGCTTTATTTTTCAAAGTTATAATCTCATTTCTCACCTTTCTATTATTGAAAATGTAGAGCTTGGCATGACCCTCTCAGGCGTAAGTAGTAATGAACGCCACGAAAAGGCCATTGCTGCGCTAAAGCGTGTTGGGCTAGGCGACCATTTAAAGAAACGTCCTAATCAATTATCCGGCGGACAAATGCAACGAGTCGCTATTGCTCGGGCAATAGCTAATGATCCCGATATTCTTCTATGTGACGAGCCAACAGGAGCTTTAGATACTAAAACCAGTGAAAGTATTATGGAGCTAATCAAGGAACTCAGCCACGATAAATTAGTCATCATGGTTACACATAATCCTGAACTGGCTGAAGAATATGCAAGTAGAATTGTCCATTTCCAGGATGGAAAAATTCTTAGTGATTCAAATGCCTTTGAGCCTAAAAAAGAAGTAAAGGATACTTTTAAACTCAAAAAGACAAAAATGTCTTACTGGAATGCTCTAAAACTTAGTTTTACTAACATTATGACTAAGAAAGGTAGAACTTTTTTAACTGCCTTTGCTTCAAGTATCGGAATTATTGGTATTGCTATTGTTTTAGCTTTATCACATGGTTTTCAAAAACAAATTAATGAAACGCAAAGTAAAACACTAGCTAAATTCCCGATTTCTATTTCTCAAACGGCAACAGATATGAACGCCGCTACAAGCCGAACTGAATCTGACAAAAATGTCAAAAATAAGGGCTATCTCGTTGCCGCAAAACCAGACAACGAGAAAAATACACATGAAAATAAGATTACTCAGTCTTATATCAATTATGTTAAGAAAATTAATCCTTCATATGCTAACAACATCTCCTTTATTCGAGGAACCCAGCTTAATCTTTTAACTAATGATAATGGCAAAATTAAGCATGTAGAATTTTCTAATGTTAACAGCTCCAGTTCTGCTATTGCTAGTGCTCAACTTCAAGGGATGAATAGTGTAGGGATTAACACAAGTGTCTTTCCTAAAACGCTTGATTCAAAGCAAGGAACTTTTTTAAAGGATAATTACCAACTACTTGCTGGTTCCTGGCCTACGTCAAATAACGAAGTAGTTCTTGTGTTAAATAATAAAAATCAAGCCAATATTAATGCACTTAAGAATTTAGGGATTTCAATTAAAGATGGTCAAAAAATTGATCTAAACAAAATTGTCGGCCGTACTTTTAAGGTAATTAGTAACAACAATTACTATCAAGAATTGCCTACTGGAAATTTTGTTCCACAAAAAGCTTCTAAATCAATGTATGATTCTAGCAACTTAACCTTAAAATTAAGTGCCGTTATTCGTGGTAAAAATAATAGTCAAATGGCCCTTCTAGATAACGGTATTGCTTACAGTGATGGTTTAACTCAAGAAATTATTAAGCAAAATGAAAATTCGAATATTGTTAAGGCGCAAAAGAATAGTACTACCAATGTAATGACCAACCAGCCAATGAACCAAACTCAAAAAGAGCAATTTATTGCATCTCTTGGTGGCTCTAGCATCCCTAGCGGTATTCTTATCTATCCAAATTCATTTAAGTCTAAAGATAAAGTTCTCGATTACTTAGACAAATATAATAAAGGTAAAGCTAAAAAAGATCAGGTTATCTATACTGATATGTCAGGCACGGTCACTAAGTTAACTGGTGGTCTGCTTGACGGAATTACTGACGTTTTAGTTGCTTTTGCTGCTATTTCTTTAGTTACTTCCATGATTATGATTGGTATTTTAACTTATACTTCTGTTTTAGAGCGTACAAAAGAAATTGGTGTGCTTAAAGCTTTAGGTGCTAGAAAACGCGATATTACCCGTGTCTTTGATGCTGAGACCTTTATTCTCGGCCTCTTTTCTGGTATTTTAGGTATCCTGATTGCATACTTATGCACTTTCCCAATCAACGCAGTATTATACGCAATTACTAATATGAGTAACGTTGCACAACTCGACTCAATGCAAGCCTTAATTTTAGTAATTATTAGTACTGTTTTAACAATGCTTGGTGGTCACATACCAGCTCGAATGGCTGCTAAAAAGGACGCCGCAATTGCTTTAAGAAGTGAATAGATCTATAAGGATTTCAACATTGAAATCCTTATTTTTTTTGCTCTAAACTTACCTAGAAAAAGTTATGAACTTATTCTTATATTTTATTGAAAACGGCATCAATAAAGTATATGCTTGAGGCAACGGATGTTATATATGTGGAAATAGAAATAGGTGAATGAAAATGCTATCGGGTGTAACAATGTTAGATCTTGCCCGCTTCCAATTCGCAATGACTACAGTCTTCCACTTCTTCTTTGTTCCCTTCTCCATTGGGATGGGATTCATTGTATCAATCATGGAAACACTCTACGTCGTTAAAAAGGACGAAGTATATAAAAAGATGGCTCAATTCTGGGGAAAAATTTATCTATTGAGCTTTGCTGTCGGGGTAGTTACAGGAATTATTCAGGAATTTCAATTCGGAATGAACTGGTCTGACTACTCTCGTTTCATGGGTGATATTTTTGGTGCTCCATTGGCCATTGAAGCTTTGTTAGCTTTCTTTATGGAATCTACCTTCATTGGTTTATGGATGTTTACATGGAACAAGTTTAAGCCAGCCTTGCACTGTGCCTTAGTTTGGATCTCTTTTATCGGTTCAATGCTGAGTGCAATTTGGATTTTAACCGCTAATGCCTTTATGCAGCATCCAGTTGGCTATGTCATTAAAAATGGTAAGGCGCAAATGGCTAATTTTTGGGCTTTAATTGCCAACGAACAACTATGGGCTAGTTTCCCACACGTAGTAATCGGTGCTATTGTTACGGCTTCATTTGTCGTAATTGGGATGGCTGCTTTTGGCTTACTTAGAAAACGGGATGTTAACTTCCATAAAAAGTCCATGCGTATCGCTCTTTGGGTTGCCTTATTTGCTTCAATTGCTGAAATTGGTGCTGGTGACTATCAAACTCAAGTTGAAATTCACGAACAACCAATGAAGTTTGCAGCAACTGAAGGTGTTTATGAAACAACAGGCGATCACGCTCCATGGGATATAGTTGCTAATTTAAATACTAAAGAACATAAAAATGAAGGTGCAATTTCTATTCCTGATGTTCTAACCATTCTTACTTATCACAGTACTAGTGGTTCCATTAAGGGAATGAATCAAATCAATAAAGAATTGCATGCAAAATACGATAAAAAGTTTGGCAAAGACATGAGCTATTATGTTCCGGTTAAGACCTTATTCTATAGCTTTAGAATCATGGCTGGTTTTGGTGCCCTATTTGCTTTGCTTTCAATTTTAGGTTTAATTTGGACTCGTCCAAAGAAGAATACAATTGAAAACAAACGCTGGTTCTTATGGATTTTAGGTATTTCAACCTTCCTTCCATTTATTGCTAATACTTGTGGTTGGTTCATTACAGAACTTGGTCGTTTTCCATGGACAGTCTATGGTCTATTTACAATTGCAGATTCAATTTCTGCAAGTACAACCACCGGTGAGCTCTGGTTCACAAATATTATGTACTTCCTAATCTTCTCAACTCTTGGCGGAGTGATGGTCTATTACTGTAAACGTCAACTTGATATGGGTGTAGCTGGTGCACTTGAAAGGGGTGCATACTAATGATCGATGGAATTGATTTTTTACAGTTGCTTTGGTTCCTATTAATTGGCCTTCTTTTCATGATCTTCTACTTTACTGAAGGTTTTGACTATGGTGTAGGAATGGCAACACAGTTTTTAGCAAAAAATGATCAAGAAAAACATGTAATGATGGAAGCCATTGGACCACACTGGGATGGAAATGAAGTATGGCTTATCACAGCCGGTGGTGCCCTGTTTGCGTCATTCTCTGATTGGTATGCAAGTCTATTTAGTGGATATTACATCTTACTATTCTTTACCTTATTTGCTCTAATTATCAGAGGAGTATCCTTTGAATTTTCTGCTCATGCCGAAACTGAGCACGGATTTAGAATCTGGACTAGTGCCCTATTTGGGGGTAGTTTATTAGCTCCATTTTTCCTTACAATGATGTTCGGTAGCCTAATTCAAGGTGTTCCAATCGATGCTCAAGGAAATATGAGTTTAAGTTTTTGGAATATTGTTAATCCATTATCAGTAGTTGCAGGAGTAGCAGGAGGGCTCCTTTGCTTAATCCATGGAATTAACTTCTTAAGATTAAGAATTGATGACCCAGAATTAAGTAAGCGTGCTGCTAACTTAAACGAGAAGCTTTATCTTGTAGCTTATTTAGGAGAAATTGTCTTTGCTTTATTGATTTTCTTCCAAACTGATTTCTTTAAGTTAAGACCAATCTCTTCAACAATTATTACTTTACTTATTGTTGTTCTAACTGCTTGGTCTGATATTGCCTTAATTAAAAATAAGCAAGGAACAGCTTTCGTAACGAGTGGATTAACTTTAGTAGCTGTTGTTGGACTTTTATTCAACGGACTCTTCCCTCGCGTATTAATCGCCACTGATCCAGCCCACTCACTTTTAATTAAAAATGCAGCCAACTCTAAACTAACACTTGAGGTAATGACAATTGTTGCTCTAATCCTTTTGCCAATCGCCTTAGCTTATATAATCTGGTCATACGTAGTCTTTAGACACCGGATTAAGGTAAATCAAAACGCCTAATCTAGAACAGGAATAAAAATGATTGATAAACGCCTTTTTAAATTACCAAAAGCCAAAATCATGCTCGCAATGCTTGCAGGACTAATGTTCTTGCAAGCATTTGCTATTTTAGCCCAAGGTATTTTCCTTGCTCGAGCAATTGTCGGCTCTTGGAAACGACAGTCTTTTGCTAATATTGCAGAAGATGTTTTAACTTTTTTGATCTTCTATTTATTAAGACAAGGAATTAACTGGTTTCAAAAATGGTATATGAATCGTTATGCAAATCAGACAACTGCTCTTTTACGTCAACAATTACTTAATAAAACCTATGATGGTGGAATTGCATTAGTTTCAAGAATTGGAACAGGAAACTTAGTTTCTACTCTTTTAGATGGAATGGACGAAATTTCCAATTATCTGTCGCTAATTTTTCCAAAATTAATTGCCCTCGCAATTGTTCCATGGGTAATTTTAACTTATATCTTTACTCTAAATGCCCTTTCTGGATGGATTTTACTCTTAGTTTTTCCTTTACTGATCTTATTTATGATTATTTTAGGAACTGCTGCTCAAAGTAAAGCTAGTAAACAATATGCTGGATATATTAAATTGCAAAACCACTTTGTTGATGCTTTACGGGGGTTAAGCACCTTAAAAGTTTTGGGTCTTGCTAAAAAATATGGAAATATTGTTTATAAAAATAGTGAAAACTACCGTAAAAAGACAATGGGTGTCTTAAGAGTAGCAATCCTATCCACCTTTACGCTAGACTTCTTTACTACATTATCCATTGCAATTATTGCCATGTTTCTTGGAATTGGCTTAATCAATGGCAACTTGATTCTTTATCCTTCATTAGTGATTTTAATTTTATCACCAGAATACTTTTTACCAATTCGGGATTTTGGTAATGATTTCCATGCAACTTTAAATGGTAAAAATGCTCTAGGACAAATTTTTGATATTCTAGCTTTTCCAACCACTCCCCAAGAAGATCAGTTATCTAGTTTCACGTGGAACAAAGATAGTGTCTTTATAGCTAATGATGTTTCTTTTAACTATAGTCATATTGATCAAGATCATTTTAGTGTTAATAAAAATGCAAAAATGAGCGCTGTAGTAAAAAAAGAACAAACAAGTGCCGATAAGACTCATACAGCTGATGAGTTACGTAATGTTAATCTAAAGCTTACAGGATTTCAAAAAGTTGGCATTATTGGCCCAACAGGTGCTGGAAAAACAACATTAATGAGAATTTTAGCTGGCTTTCTTACTCCCCATCTTAAAGAAGATAATTTTACAATTAATGGGCAAAATCTTGCCCAACTCAATCAAAAGAATTGGCAAAATCAAATTACATATATTCCACAAGATCCTTTCATGTTCGCAACTAGCATTAAAGAAAATCTAACTTTTTATAATCCAAATGCTAGTCAAACAGAAATTGATGCTGCGTTAAAAGCAACTGATTTGAATAATTTTGTTGCTAGTTTAAAAGATGGTTTAAACACTAGAATCGGTGAAAATGGACGCGGCATTTCTGGCGGACAAAAACAACGCATTGCATTAGCCCGTGCTTTCCTAGCAAAAGATCGAAAGATATTATTTTTCGACGAACCAACTGCTCACCTGGATATTGAAACTGAGTATGAATTAAAGGAGCCGATGAAGAAATTAATGGAAAATCATTTAGTCTTCTTTACGACACACCGCTTGCACTGGCTAAATGATATGGATTGGTGCCTAGTCATTGAAAATGGAAAAATTGTAGAACAAGGTGCTCCTAGTGACTTAGCTAAAAACGGAACTTTATTCAAAAAACTTACTCACCCATTGAAAGAAGATCTACTATGATGAACAAAAAATTTTCTTGGAAACATGAACATTGGGTTAAACCTTACCTTGCAAAATATAAGTGGAATTTTCTCTTAGCGATTTTTCTTGGCATCGTTATGTTCTTTTGTGGTGGTGCGCTTATGTTTTATGCGGGCTATACAATTGACAAAGCAGCAACACGTCCAGAAAACATCTTAATGATTTATGTCCCAATCGTCTTAATGCGTGCTGTCGGAATTGGACGACCTTTATTTAGATATTTAGAGCGTTTAGTTTCTCATAATTGGATTTTACGGGTCACAAGTTCTCTAAGGAGAAGACTTTTTTATATCGCTGAAAAAAACACTTCAGCAGTCGGCTCAGCTTTTCAGACAGGAAGTATTCTTTCTCTCCTAACTGATGATATTGGACACTTACAAAATCTTTATTTGAGAACTATCTTTCCAGCCATTCTAAGTTACCTAGTAGGATTTATTGTTGTAATTTTGCTTGGCTTATTTTCATGGCCATTAGCGGGTATTATAGCAATTTTATTGATTATGGAACTTATTATCGTTCCATTCTTCTCACTTCTAAAACAAGCTAGTGTACGCAGTAAGGAAAAGAAAGAGAAAACACAGCTTTATACAGAATTTACTGATCAAGTTTTAGGTGCTGGCGACTGGAAAATTTCTGGTCGCAAGGATGCATTTTTCAATCAAACTAAAACCACTTTAAAGTCTTTAGGAAAGCATGAAAAAAAATCCGGCAAGTTTGATTGGGCACGTGATTTTGTTCTTGAGTTTATCTTCGGTTTAATGGCTGTTGCTATTCTTTATTTCACTAACAAGAACCTCACCTATAATCAAGAAGCAGCAAATTACGTTGGTGCTGTTGTTTTAGCCTTGTTCCCTCTATCTGATGCTTTCATTCCCGTTGGACAAGGTATTGAGGAATGGCACACATATAGCGATTCAGTAAAGCATTTAAATGAATTAACAGTACCTGAAAACCATTTACCTCATCAAGAATATCTTGATCCAGTTTTTGTAGGAACTTTAAAAGCTACTGATATTTCATTCACTTATCCAGGAGAAGATTATCCAATTATTCAAAATTTCTCTCTCACATTAAAAAGAGGTCAAAAAGCTGCTTTAATTGGACCATCTGGGGCTGGAAAAAGTACTATCCTACAATTAATTCTTGGAGATTTAAAGCCAAATACAGGTACTGTCACCTTGGATAAGATTAATGTTTTGTCCTTACAAAAAGAGCGTTCAAAATTATTCTCTGTGCTGAACCAGGAGCCATTTTTATTCAATACTACTATCTATGAAAATCTTAAAATGGCTAATCCAGATGCCACTGCTGATCAAATGATGGAAATTTTAGAAAAAGTACAGCTAGCTGATTTCATTAATTCCCTTCCTAAAAAAATGGATACAGAAGTCGCAGAAGCTGGCGCACGTTTTTCTGGTGGTCAAAAGGAACGTTTAGCATTAGCACGTGTACTTTTACAAGATACCCCAATTGTCCTCTTAGATGAGCCAACAGTGGGTCTAGATCCGCTAACAGAACAAAAATTATTAGATTTAGTATTTGATGTTTTAAAGAAGAAGACAGTAGTTTGGGTAACTCACCACTTACAAGGTGTAAAATATATGAACGAAGTTCTCTTCTTTAAAGATGGAAAAGTGACCATGCAGGGCAATCCTTACGAATTATTTGAACACAATGAGCATTTTCATCAACTTTATTTAATGGATCAAGGACTAATTTAAAAATAGAAAGAAGTTTATTATGTCTGCTGAAGCAAAGCAAGGCTACTATGAATTAGTTGAACCACGTACCCTATTTAACTCCATAATTCCTGTCCTATTAGGAATCATGTACACAGAATATAATTTTCAGTTGTTTAGAATTTTTCCAACAATTGAAATGTGTATCGCTACAATTGTTCTACAGATTTTTATGAATGTAAATGATGGTTATTGGGATTATAAGCGTGAAAAAGCTGCTAAAACTGGCGATCATAAAAAGAATCCAATTGGGAAGTATCATCTTAATCCCAAAAATGTTTTAGTTCTTATTTGGATTTTATTTATTATTTCAGCCACCTGTGCTTTTATGATTGGTTTTCAAACTAATTTATATATTTGGATTCTAGGAATTATTTGTTACGCAATTGCTCTTTCCTATTCAACTGGATCACATACAATTTCTGCCGGGCCTTTTGGAGAAATAGCTGCTTGTTTTGCAATGGGATTTGGAATTTTTCTAATCATGGTCTATATTAACGTTTATCCCCATGTACCATTTAACTGGAATTTTGTTTGGCCAATTATCCTTGCTGCCGGCATTCCTGAAATTTGTAACTTCACTTTAATGCTTGGAAATAATTTGTGTGATCATGATGCAGATATCGCAAATGGAAGACACACTTTAGTTTCTTATATTGGAATTAAGGGCGGTCTTTATTTATTCGTATTTAACTACTTTTTAGGATTCTTTTTAACAGGTTGGGCAATTTGGGTTGGAGTCCTTCCTTGGAGTGTCGCTTTAATTTTGATTTGTATTCCAACAATCTACAAAAACATGCGCTTTCTTTGGAAAATACAAACTAAGCCAAAATCTTTCCCTAAAGTAGTCCAAAATACCCAAGTTTTATTTGTAACTGAAGCCGTAGGTTTCTTTATCGGTTTGATGTTAAACCTTAGAATTAAATAACCTTTTTATCCAGATGTTAGTCATCTGGATTTTTTATTGTTTTTAAATTCGTGCTTTCAGTATGCAAAATCATTGATTCCACTAGTTTTCTTTAACAAAACACGAACAATATTTTTGATTTATTGTAAAAATATACATGTTTTCTATTGAATTAACACCCATAGTTTGTTATCTTTATATCGTCAACTTCATTAAATAGTTCTGGAGGAAAAAATGAATATAAAGAAATTTTTAATCGGCGCTGCTATGATTTTACTTGCCGCATCAACTGCTGCATGTTCAACCAATAAGTCTGCTTCTAAAGCAAATGATGGCTATACTCCTAAAGAATTAAACGTTCAGTTTGTTCCTAGTGTCCAAGCTTCTAAACTTGAAGCTAAAGCTAAGCCATTACAAGGCTTGCTTGAAAAGCAATTACATATGCCTGTTCATGTGACTGTTTCAACTGATAACTCTGCTTTAATTGAAGCAATGGCATCAAAGAAAGTTGATGTTGGTTTCCTACCACCTGATGCTTATGTCTTAGCTCACAAACGTGGTGTAGCGGATGTTTTACTACAAGCACAACGTTATGGCTATGACGAACCAAGCGGTAAGCAAAACCACAAATTAATGGATAGCTACCGTTCAATGATCGTAGTCAAAAAGGGCTCTAAGATCAAATCTTGGAAAGATCTAAAAGGTAAGACAATTGCCGTTCAAGATCCAACCTCTACTTCTGGTTACGTTCTTCCAATTGCGGAACTTCACAAGAAAGGTTTAAATGTACCAAAAGATTGTAAATTAGTTCAAGTTAAGGGTCACGATCAAGCTGTTTTATCAGTTTACAACGGTGATGCCGATGCTGCCTTTGTCTTCTCTGACGCTCGTCCTCTAGCTGCTAAAGATGCACCTGCTGTAATGAAAGATGTTGTTCCAATTTACTTTACTAAATACATTCCAAACGATACTGTTGCTGTTAGAAGCGGCATGTCTAAGTCATTTAGAAAGAAACTTGCTACTGCCTTTAAAGATATTGCCAAGACTAAGAAGGGTAAGAAGATCCTTGAAAATATTTACCAACACTATGGCTATGTAGATTCTAAAGATTCTAACTTCAATATTGTTCGTGAATACGAAGCTGAAGCTAAAAAGGCTGAAAAATAAATTTAATATTTTTAAAAGACCACCCTACTTTGACTTGTAGGATGGTCTTTTTCTCGTTTAAAATTAGAATAGATTTTTAATCGAGGTTTTCAAATGAAGCTAAATAAAAAATTTAATCTATTATTGATCACAAGTGCTATCTTTTTAATAGCAAGTGCTTGTAGCAAACCTAATCATGAGGAACCAACAAATAAAAAGGGAGACAATCATATCGCTCTGATATCCGACATTAACGGCATTAAAGATAATTCTTTAAATCAATCTGCCTGGAATGGTTTAAAAGATTATGGTACTAAAAATGATCTTCCAGAAGGAAACAAAGGCTATAACTATTTTGTACCTAAAGATCCGAAATATTATCAAACCACTATCAATGAAGCGTTAGATAAAAATTTCTCAACTATTATTGGTGTTGGCTATACTCTTAAGCCAAATATTATTAAAGCAGCTAAAAATAATCCAAAAAAGAATTTTGTCGTTATTGATGCCCATACTCCAAAACTAAAAAATTTAACCGGTATCTCCTTTAAGAATCAAGAAGGAGCATATTTAGCTGGTGTAGCAGCTGCTTACACGACTAAAAGTCAAACAGTTGGGTTAGTCTTAGGTCAAAATAGTAAAGAAATGGCCTCATTCAAAGCAGGCTTTATTCAAGGCGTAAGAACAACAAATCATAAACTTCATAAACATATTAAAGTAGTGAGCCAGACAGTTGGAAACTTTTCGGATGCTAATAAAGCACACGATATTGCCCAGGAAATGTACAATAAAAAAGCTGACGTCATTTTTCAAGCAGCAGGTAAAAGTGGACAAGGTGTATTCAAAGCAGCGCAGGAAATCAATCAAGCTCGACCTGTAGGGCAAAAAGTATGGGTTATAGGATCTGATGAAGATCAATCAAAATTGGGCGACTACCTGGCAAAAGGTGGACAACCATCTAATTTCACTCTTACTTCAGTTATCAAAAGTGCCGATCTTGCTGTTGAAGATATCGCTACCCAAACTGCTAGTGAAAAATTTCCAGGTGGTAAAACTCTGAAGTATGGTCTTAAAAACAAAGGTATTTCTTTAGTTCAAGGGAATTTATCCTATCATACCTGGATTAAAGTTCAAAAAGCTAAGCAAAAAATCATTGACGGGAAGATTAAGGTGAAAAAGGATTAAATAATATTTTTTATTATAATTTCTCTAAGCATATTAAAATCTTTACAATGAAAACTATTCGTATATATTTTTCACTAATTTAATATGGTAGCGGATCTGTCATTTACGACGATCCGCTTTTTTATATTGATAATACAATAAGTAGAAGCTTGAAATATTATTTTATTATTTTCCATTTTTTTAGCTCTTTTGAAATATTATTTTATTTCGGTGCTATAATACAGATGAAAGCGGTATTAAGAAAAGAGGGAAACAAAATGAAGATTTCTATTATCGCAATTATTTTTTAAGTCTCTATGTGGGACTAGGACAGCTAGATGCTCTTTCATTAAAAACTTGATTATACTCTCCAGTATTTGGTGGAGCAGTTACAGGTTAGGTGATCTAAAAAATGGATTAATTGTCGGTGCTACCTTGCAGTTAGCTACATTAGGTGTTGCTACCTACGGAGGAGCTACAGTACCGGATTTTCTATCTGGATATGTTATGGGTACAGCATACGCAATCATTTCGGGACGTGGAGCTGCTTATGGTATTGGGTTAGCTATTCCAATCGGCCTTCTTTTAACACAGATGGATATTCTAGCACGGTTGGCAAACACATATTTTCAAAATCATGCTACTAAAGAAGCTGAAAAGGTAAATTATAAAGCTGTAGAAAGAGACAATTTATACGGTATTATTTCATGGGTTCTTTCCCGTGCAATACCTGTCTTTATCGGGCTTACCCTTGGCGCAACAGTAGTAACAGCTATTAATAAATGGATTCCATCATGGTTAATGAACGGCCTAAAGACGGCCGGAATTATCTTACCTGCTATGGGCATTGCAATATTAATTAGATATCTTCCATTAAAGAGATATTATCCTTACTTTATTTTGGGATTTGCTTTAATGGCATACTTTGCAAAACAATTTTCATTATTAGGACTTGCTTTAGTCGGATTCTCTTTCGCTGCTATATATGTAATACAAAAGCAAAAGAGCACTAAATCAACTCCTTCTGAAAATGTTGCTAAAACTCCATCTAATTCCAATAAAGAAATTAAAGGAATAACAAATCCAAATGAGAGTATTGAAGCAAGTCGAATAGATGCTGAGGAGGTTGAGTTTGATGACTAAAAAGAATGTACAGATCAAAATGAAAAATCTAACAAAAGGTGATTTGATAAATATCTTTTGGCGTAATACGTTAGGCTTACAACTAGGATGGAACTATCCAAGAATGCAGGGGCTAGGGTATGCATATACAGTAATGCCAGCATTAAAAAGACTGTACAAAAATAAAAAAGATAAAATGAAACAAGCACTCAAGCTTGAAATGGAATTTTTTAATACTACTCCTCAAATGTCACATTTAATTGTACTCAAAAGTTACACTTTTTAGATACAAAAAAGACCGTCACTTCTGACAGCCTAATTCATCTTATTTCTCAAACCTTTTTAGGCGTCTTAATCCCCTGATACGAAGGGCTTTATAAGAGGTCGATCTTTAAAGTTTTCAATATAATATTTAATAAAATAGTTTTCTATTTTTCTACCAATTCCACCAATGTTTTTTGGCGTTTTGGCGTTCTCAAAGAAGCCATCTACAGATTCTTCTAACTTCTTTTGCTTCTTATTGGCAAGTTCTAGTGTTCCTTTTAGCGATTGTTGCGCTTGATTCAGATTAAGATTAATTTGAGCCATTTTCAATTGTTCCTGTAACTGTGCTATTTGCTCGTCTTTAATATCCAATTGATGTTGTTGCTGTTCTACTTGCCCCTTTATCGTCTTAATAATTTCATCTTTCGTGTTCAGCTTAGTTGTTGTCTTAGCCTTAGACTGGTAATAATCTATAATGTGCTGACAATCCTTGGCGCTGTAATATTTTCGGTTGTATTCCCCCGTCTTAGTCGGTTTTAGTTTTCACTTTTTAACTAAAGCTGTAATTGATGCCCCTGACACTCCCGTAACCCTTGATAATTCTGTAATCTGCTCCAGAACTAAATCGCTCACGAACTAAATCAAACTGGAAAATTCATCTTCCCTAGTGTTGTTACCGTGTAAGATTTCATATCAGCTCATGTAAGCCGTTCTCAGCCATTTTAGAATTGAATTTGAAATTACACCTTAAATGATTAAAGCAGCTTAGAATTGCTATCATGGCCATGTAGCGATACGGCAGATTTTTTCGTGGTGTGAAGATTAACCTACTACACGGCCCTAGATAGCTGAATATTTAGTAAAGAATATTGATAGCATTCCTAACGATTCACTGAAATTTGTTAGGTCACAAAAAAATGGAATAAATTATCAACCTTTCATGAAACGACTTGGTTTTGCGCTTACCTCACTTTATAAAGCAGATTTAATCGACCGTCCAAAAAGAGGAACTACTATCCTAACCAAATTAGGCACTGATATTAATGCTAATAATAAAAATAGGCCAATTTATTGACTTCTTAGCAGCTCTGTAAGCTAACTATTTTCATATCATCATTTCTCTACATATTGATTAACGAGGCGGTCGGACTTGTCACGAAGGTCTTGTGCATCCTGAATAGCTTGTGCCGTATCTGAATCAGACGGCTTTTGTTTGGCTAATTGGCTACTCAAGTCAGATACTTTCTTCTCCAAATCATCGACCTGTTTTTGCTTTTCGTTAACACGGTCGTTGTCCCTTTGAGCCTGATCGCGGATTCCGTCAATCTTTTCTTGAATCTTCTTTTGGATGTCAGCTTGGTCTTTTGTATGTTGATCTTTCAGCGTCTTCTCTTCAGACTCAGCTTCTGCTAATTTCTTCTGTAAGTCTGCCTGATCATTTTTATATTGTTGCAATGCTTGCTGTTTACTTGTTAATGCAGTCTTGTCCTTGCTCAACTGAGTTGCCAACTCGTCTAGGTTGCTTTCAGTCTGCATCATGTTCGCATGTCCTTGCCAATTTGATGCTGTGTAACCCACTCCTGCGCCACCTAGTAATAATGCAACTGCTCCGAATGATACGATAGTTGTATTAGCTATTTTTTTCATGTTATTTCTCCTTACTTTTTATTATAGTATAAGAAAAGGACAACCAGCATTGTTGAGTTGCTATGATTACCCTCTCCTAAAGCCTTTACCAGATTATCAGATACCAAGGATTACCACAAGATGAACTAATAGGTAATCTACAACCTATTTGTAATTGGATTGGTAGTATCTTCTAAGAAGGTGAAATAAATGAGTATTTGTGCAGCACGTGTTGACGAGAGAATGATACACGGACAAGTAGCAATGGTTTGGACAAATGTGGTAGGTGCTAATCGAATATTAGTTGCTAACGATGAAGTTGTTAAAGATGATTTAAAAATAGAAGGACTAAAATTAGCAAAACCTGCAGGAATCAAATTAAGTATATGTTCTATTCAACGAACTATAGATAACCTAAAAAACAATAAGTATGGTGAGGACAATGTGTTCTTAATTACTCGTAACATCCCTGATATGGTGGCCATAATAAATGGTGGCGTTAAACTACAAGAATTTAATGTAGGTAATATCTCAGCTAAAGATGGATCCACTCAAATAAAAAAATCAGTAAATGTTACTCCTAAAGATATAGAAATGATAAAAGATTTAATTAACAAAGGAATACACATCACTGCTCAGATGGTTCCAAACGAACCAGATTCTTCAATTATGACTTATATTGAAAAATAGAAGGCTTATTATGCAGGAAAATACAATTAATAAAATTGTAGCTACCATAAATACAGCTATACAAAACCAAGATATCTATGGAGCATCCTACAGTTTAATTGGAAAAAATGTAAATTTAAGAACATATGTAGGATTTCAAGGAAATAATTCTAACCATATTCCTTTATCATCCGGGATGCTTTATGATTTAGCATCTGTTACAAAAGTAATCGGAACGACAACAAGGATTTTTCAACTAATAGCAGCACACAAACTTTCTCTTAACAGTGAGGTTGGGAATTACATATTAAATGTTCCCTATTCAAAGATTACAATCAAGAATTTATTGTTGCATAACAGTGGACTACAACCTGATTTTGATAATGTTCACACCATGAATAAGCAAGAATTAATACAAAAAATTAAAAATGCTCCCCTAATATATACACCAGAAAGCCAAACCCTTTATTCTGATTTAAATTTCATTTTGCTTGGATGGATTATTGAAAAAATAGATCACGTTTCACTAAATAGCGACTTAGAAAAAAATGTTTTTCAACCGCTAGATATGATAAGTACCTTCTATTCACCTACTCATATAGCTCTGTCTCAATTTGTACCTACAGAATATCAAAAAGACCGTGGGGGAATCATCCAAGGAAAAGTCCATGATTATAAGGCTTAATCTATTAGACGGTATAAGTGGACATGCTGGGTTATTTTCTACCTTAGATGACTTAACACAGTTTGCTAATGTATTTCTTAATGGAGGTAAATATAAAGATGTACAGGTATTTCCTTCCTTAATGTACACATTATTAAAAAATCCATTATATAGACAGAACGATCGTACTTTAGGCTGGAAACTGTGGGAATATCAAAAAAATATGTTTTGGCATTCTGGATTTACCGGAACATCTATTGCTTTAGATTTGGATAATAAAGAAGCCTACATATGCTTAACTAATCGTATATATACAACACGTAGTAACTCGGCATGGATAAAAGAAAGACGAAAAACTTTATCTATTTTCTTTAATGAGAAGGAAGCAGTTAGAAAATGAGTACATATATTACGGATATTGATTGTGGTTTTAAAACAGTCCCCTTAAAGCAACCATTTATTACCGCTCTACATAAGGTTACTAAAATTCAAGGACTTAAAGTTGCTATCAAATTAAGTGACGGACAAATAGGTATCGGAACAGCAACTCCTAATGAAAAAGTTACCGGCGATAGATGGCTCTTTAAATGTAGTCAAGCAAGTTCTTCAGCCAGCTCTTCTTAACCGAGATTTTAAAAATTGGAATAGTATTTTAAATACAGTTAAAACTTGCATAGTTTACAATACAGCTGCTAAAGCTGCAGTAGAAATTGCTTTATTTCAACTAAAAGCCAAAGAAAATAGAGAATCTCTAGTTAATCTATTAGGAAGCAATAAAGGTACGTTAAAAACTGATTATACGATTAGCATTGGGTCAGATAATCATATGATTTCTGAAGCTCAAAAATTAGTAAACGACGGTTTTACTTCTATAAAGATTAAACTTGGCAATAATTCAGTTAATCACGATATTAAGACCATAAAAAAAATTAGTGATGCTATTGGACCAAATATTGCCTTACGTATTGATTGCAATCAAGCCTGGACTTATAAAGATACATTAAAAGCTGGCAGAATATGGGCACGGGATAATTTAAATATTGATTTTATTGAACAGCCCGTTTTAAAAGATGCAATCTCTGATTTAATACGGCTTACTGAGCTATCACCTTACCCTATTATGGCTGATGAAAGTGTAGCTTCATATAAGAATGCAATTAATTTAATTAACAATCATGCTTGTGATTATATCAATATTAAATTAATGAAAACTGGTGGCTTATCAGAAGCTATAAAAATCAACGATTTAGCACAAAGTTGTGGTATCAGAACAATGGTTGGCTGTATGATTGAGCCTGTTGAAAGTATTGCAGCAGCTGCTGCCTTTGCAGTTGCAAATAAAAATGTAAAGTTTGTTGATTTGGATTCTATTTTTATGGCTACCGAAGATCCTGACCTAAATAAATATCTAGAAATCAAGAAAAATGAAATCATACTTAAGGATTAAATATGGAACAGATAGCTAAAATTCAGGAACAAATTAAAAATAAATCTTGGAAAACGGCCATTACTGTTTTTAAAAATGGCAAATCTTATTTTGAAAATTCACTTGCTAATACTACTTACAAGTCTGCATCCTTAATAAAACTTGCAATTGCTCTATATATTCAAGAAGTTAAACCTCAGACAATTAATAATGAGATTACTCTCTCTATTAAGAATGTTGTTGGTGGTGCGGGAATTATTAATAGATTAAGTATTAAAACCTGGAAGATCAGGGACTTAATAGATCTAATGTTATCCTTATCTGACAATAGTGCTACTAATGCTCTGCTAAGTTATTACCACTTAGATACTATTAATTCCTTCCTCCAACAAAATTTTCAAAATATCTCATTGAATAGATTTCTAATGGAGAAAAGCACTAAAGAAAATACATGCACTGCAAACTCCATAATGAATGTTTTTCAAAGGCTGCTAAATGGTAATAATGAAGTTAATCAAATAATTTTAAATTCATTAAAACATCAAACCGTAAGAAATAAATTAGTCGCTTATAGTAATCCGAAGTTTGAAACATTTAATAAAACTGGTGAACTTTTACATGAACAGCATGACATTGCTAGATTTAAATCACAAAATGAAGTAATTGATTGTTGCGTTTTAACAAACTATCAAAATCAAGAAGACTACGAAGGTATTTTAAACATGATTCAAAATATTGGAAAAATACTTACACAGTAGAAAGAAGTATTTACTATGGAAATCAAGAATTTAACTACAGAGCAACGTAATCCAGACACTATGCATATTGATTCAATGTCGACCTTAGATATGGTTAAAACAATTAATCAAGAAGATAAAAAAGTTGCTCTTGCAGTGGGAACACAAGATCAAAAAATTGCCCAGGCAATAGATGAAGCAGCTATTCGCTACCATGAAGGTGGACGTTTAATCTATATCGGGGCTGGAACAAGTGGACGTCTTGGTGTTTTAGACGCTGCTGAACTAGTTCCTACTTTCGGAATCACTCCAGACCGAGCTATTGGGCTTATTGCTGGCGGCAAGGGAGCTATGTATGTAGCAGTCGAAGGAGCTGAAGATTCACAAAAATTAGCTAAAAAAGATTTAAATGCTCTAAAGTTAAATAAAAAAGACATAGTTTTAGGTCTTGCAGCTAGTGGACGTACACCCTATGTCATTGGCGGGCTTTCTTATGCTAATGAAGTTGGAGCTTTAACTATTTCTATTGCCTGTGTCAAAGATTCAGAAATAGGACGTTCTGCTGATATAGCAATTGAAGCTGTTGTTGGTCCTGAAGTAATAACTGGTTCGACCAGAATGAAAGCTGGAACTGCTCAAAAGATGATTTTAAATATAATTTCTACTGGGGTAATGATTAAACAAGGAAAAGTCTATGAAAACATTATGATTGATGTTAAACCAACAAATTCCAAATTAATTGACCGTGCCTGTCGAATTATTCAAGCAACTACCAACGTATCTATTGAAAAAGCTCTAGATACATTGAAAGAAACCAATAACGATGTTGGCCTAGCTATTATCATGCTTAAAAACAATCAAAGTCTTAGCCAAGCAAAAAATTTATTATCAGCTACAGACGGAAATGTTGCTGAAGTTTTAAATAAGAAGCTTGCTAACTAAACGTAAGGAGCTTATAATACCTACCATTGTAATGTTTCCATCTACAAGGAGAGATGAATTTATGAGTCCTTTTTTCTTATTTGTTTATTTAATTTTAGGTGGAATTTTAGGAGGTCTGCTATCAACAATCGCTAGCATGGCTTCTCTAGCAACTTACCCAATACTTTTATCCGTAGGCATTCCGCCCGTATATGCTAATACGACCAATGATGCTGCTTTAATTTGGACTGGAGTTGGTTCAACTGCATCATCCCTAAAAGAATTAAAAGGGCATTGGAAAGAAGTAAGTTTCTATTCAATCTTTACAATTGTTGGATCAGCTTTAGGATGTATGCTTTTAATACAATTTCCTGGGAAAATATTCGAAAAAATTGTTCCGTTTTGTATCGCTTTTTCTGGTCTAATGATCTTATTCAGTGGGGAAATTCATCTGGAAAAAGATGGTAATAATCGACTTCTTCAGATTATATCTTTACTTTGCTTAGTGATTACTGGTATCTATGCAGGATATTTCGGAGCAGCAAGTGGTGTTTTGATGCTCGTTATCTTGAATGCCATCAGTGATGATAACTTTTTAACTGTTAACGCGATGAAGAACATTATTGGTGCTCTTTCAAACTTAGTTGCTTTGATAATTTATATGTTTACTGCAAAAATTTATTGGAATTCGGCTATTCCATTAGCTATTGGCGCTTTAATTGGGAGTTATTTCGGTCCTCAAATCATGCGTCATATTCCTGTTAAAGTTATTCGATTAGGAATTGCCGTTTTAGCTCTTATTCAAGCAGCTTACTTTGCTTATACTGCATATAGATAAAACAGTTCTAACTCATTTGTAATACGTAAAAAGCTCTACCTTTACGCAGGTAGAGCTTTTTCAGTTACTTTTAAATAATTTTCTTTCATTTCACCCTTATATCATCGCAAGCGGCATTTTTTCAGTCGGTTGCGGAAAGTCATTATCAATTAATTTTATTTCATCCGGAGATAACTTAATATCTTTAGCAGCAATATTCTCTTTCATATGCTCAATACTGCCTGCTTTTGGAATAGATAAAATATTTCCATTTCTCCAAGTCCAAGCAAGCATCACTTGATGCGGCGTTACATGGTGAGCGCGAGCAACAATCTTAAGATTATTAGTAATTCTGATTGAATCACCCTTACCTGAATTAAATGGAGAATATCCGATAAAGCCAACGCCGTGCTTTTCTTGCCAAGGTAAAACATCATACTCTACTCCTCGCTCAGAGAGATTATATAGATCTTCATTAGCAAAGCAGTCTTTTCCGCCAGGAACGCTAAATAGTTCTTCTAAATCAGTCACGTCAAAATTTGACACACCCCAATGACGAATTAGTCCTTCTTTTTGTAATTCTTTAAGTCCCCGAACCGTTTCAGATAAACGCTTGTCTCCCCGCCAGTGGAGTAAATATAAATCTAAATAATCAGTTCCTAATCTTTTTAAGCTTTTTTCTAAGCTTTGCCGCTCTAATTCTGGAGAAGCATGATATGGATAAAATTTCGAAATTAAAAAGATTTTACTTCGGTCATATCCTCTAATTGCCTCGCCAATTAGCTTTTCACTTTTTCCTTCACCATACATTTCCGCAGTATCTATTACTTTAATTCCATGATCTAAGCCATAACGAAGGGCAGCAAGTTCATCTTTTTTCTTTGAAGCGTCTTCGCCGATTCCCCAAGTTCCCATACCTAAACCTGATAAATTACTTTCCTGAAAACTCTTCTCCATCTCTTCTCACCTCACCTAAATTTTACCGCATAAAAAAATAAAATTAAAAATGTTAGCGGTTTAATTTGACTAGACCAATTTTATATTTTATAATGGACTAGACCAATGAATGAGGAGGTATATATTATGAAAATCATCGTAACTAAAGATAATATTGAAGGCGGCACTAAAGCATTTGAAATTATTAAAAAAGGAATGGAAGATGGCGATAAAGTTTTAGGTTTATCAACCGGTTCTTCTCCAATTCCACTATATGACGATATGTGTGACAGTAACCTAGACTTCTCTGATATGACTAGTATCAACTTAGATGAATACTATGGCTTAAATCCAGATAGTGATCAAAGTTATCACTACTTCATGCAAAAGCACTTATTTGATAAGAAGCCATTTAAGCATTCTTATATTCCAAATGGAATGGCCAAGGATATCGATGAAGAAGTTGATCGTTATAACGACATTATTGCTGCTAATCCTATTGATATCCAAATCCTCGGTATCGGTAGAAATGGCCATATCGCTTTTAACGAACCAGGCACTCCATTTGGCAGTTTAACTCATAAAGTTCAATTAACTGAGAGCACTATTAAAGCTAATTCACGTTTCTTTGATAACGAAGATGAAGTTCCTCGTCAAGCCATTTGTATGGGAATTAAATCCATTATGCAAAGTAAGAAGATTGTTTTACTTGCATTTGGCGAATCAAAACAAGATGCAGTTAAAGCCTTAGTTGAAGGCCCTGTTACTGAAGAAGTGCCAGCATCTATCTTACAAGATCACCCAGATGTAACAGTTATTTGTGATGAAGTTGCTGCCGCAAAACTTGATCCAAAATATAGAAACTAATCCTCATTAATCAGACCGTTTACTTAAGCGAATTAATCTTTTTAGATTAGTTCGTTTTTTATTTGATTGAATAGAATTCTTTCGCCTTTAATCTACATTTTTTCAGATCTACTCTTGACTTTTTCACCTAACTCTTTTTTTAAAAATAGCTTGCCTACCTACCAGATATTGAATTACACTATTAAAGCAAACTATATATTGTAGAAAGAACGTGATGACAGTTATTGTATTGAGCGGGCCCATTGGAGCCGGAAAATCCAGTTTAACCAGTATTCTTGCCGAACATTTAGGTACTCAAGCCTTTTATGAGGGTGTAGATAACAATCCAATTTTGCCACTTTATTATAAAGATATGGCTCACTATACTTTTCTTTTAAACACTTATCTTTTAAACCATCGTTTGGCTCAAATTAACCAAGCTATTCGCGATCATAACAGCGTGTCCGATCGTTCCATTTATGAAGATGCCCTATTTTTCAAAATGAATGTTGACAGTGGTATTGCTGATCCTACGGAATTCAAGATTTATGATAGTTTACTTGAGAATATGATGGAGCAAGCACCTGGTAATCCAAGTAAAAAACCAGATCTTTTAATTTACATTCATGTTTCTCTTGATACTATGCTTCACCGAATTCAAAAACGTGGTCGTAAGTTTGAACAATTGTCAACCGATCCAAGTTTAAAAGATTACTATGCTCGCCTTTTATCATATTACGAGCCTTGGTACGAAAAATATAATGCATCCCCTAAGATGATGATTGATGGTGATAAATACGACTTTGTTGCCAATGAAGATGCGCGAAAGAAAGTTATCAGCACAATCGATCAGAAACTTACTGATATAGGTAATTTGAACTAGTTAACGAATAGAAGGAACGTGATGACAGTTATTGTATTAAGCGGGCCCATTGGAGCCGGAAAATCCAGTCTAACAGGTATCTTATCTAAATATTTGGGTACTAATCCCTTTTATGAAAGTGTAGATGACAATCCTGTTTTGCCATTATTCTATGAAAACCCTAAAAAATATGCCTTTTTACTGCAAGTTTATTTCTTAAATACTCGTTTTCAAAGTATTAAATCAGCCTTAACTGATGATAATAATGTACTTGACCGTTCTATCTACGAAGATGCTCTTTTCTTCCAAATGAATGCAGATATTGGGCGTGCTACTCCAGAAGAAGTCGACACTTATTATGAGCTCTTGCACAATATGATGAGTGAATTAGATCGGATGCCTAAGAAGAATCCTGATCTCCTTGTTCATATCGATGTCTCATATGATACAATGCTCAAGAGAATTCAAAAACGCGGTCGTAACTATGAACAATTGAGTTATGATCCGACTCTAGAAGATTACTACAAGCGTCTACTTCGTTATTACAAACCTTGGTATGAGAAGTATGACTATTCACCAAAAATGACTATTGATGGTGATAAACTTGATTTCATGGCAAGTGAAGAAGATCGGCAAGAAGTCCTAAATCAAATTGTGGCTAAGCTCAAAGAAATGGGTAAACTTGAAGACGACTGGAAACCTAATTTAGTTAAATAAAGCAAAACTGCGGTCCAATATGGATCGCAGTTTTTATTTTTTAATCCTAACAATCAATGTCTTGAGGCACCACTTACAGCATCAGCTGCTTCACCCGTTAACTGATTTTCCTTAGTAACAGGATATGGTTTCATCACGCTTCTGCTAGTTGAAGAAATGCCCCAGTCAGCACTGTAATTAATATGATCAATCTTCGCATGTTTAATATCTTCAATTGTCTTACAGCCGGTTAATTGCATATCAATCAATAATTCCTTATTTAATTGCTCAATAACTGATTGAACACCTTGTGCACCACCAAGTGTTAAGCCATATAAGAATGGGCGCCCAATACCGACTAAGTCTGCACCTAATGCTAATGCTTTAAAGACATGAGAGCCGCGACGAACGCCGCCATCAAGAATAATCGGAACACGATGATCACAGCTTTTTACTACCTTAGCAACTTCAGGTAAAACATCAATCGTAGCAGGAGCGCCATCTACTTCGCGTCCGCCGTGATTAGAAACTACGATCCCATCTGCTCCAGCCCCAACAGCAAGCATAGCGTCTTCAGCACATTCACCTCCTTTAACAATTACAGGAACATCAGCAATTTCCTTTATTTTATGAATATCATCTGGTCCAATATTTTGAGCCGACGAAGCATACATTTGTGCAACGCTTTGTCCTTCACCCTTTCCACCGTTCCATTCATTAAAGAAAGCCAAAGGTACCGGATAAGTAAAGTTAGTTCGTAAGTTAGCTTCATGATATCCACTAACTAAAGCATCTACTGTTAGGAAAAATCCCGTAAAACCAGCTTTAACTGATTCTTCAATTACCATCTTATTAAAGTCCCAGTTTTTGCTTAAATATAGTTGCATAAATCTAGGAGAATCCCCTACTGCACTTTGTACTTCTTGTACACTCTTATTTGCATAGGCACTCATCGCAAATACGGCCCCAGCAGCTTTTGCACCTTTTGCAGTATCAATTTCTGCTTCAGCGTTTGCAATACCGTGGCATGCAATTGGACAAATCATAACCGGGCTCTTTAACTTCATCCCTAAAAACTCAGTATTAAGTTCAGGGTTTTGCATTCCAGTCAAAGCTCGAGGAACTATTTGAAAATGATTAAATGCTTGAGTGTTATTTCGCCAAGTCCATTCATTTTCAGCACCACTAGCTACATAATAATAGGTTGCCTCTGGCATTACATATTTTGCTTCATGCTCCAGTTCATCTAAGTTAACCATATGTAACTTTTCTTCTCTTGTACTTTGTGGGAAGCCCTTATAGTAAGTTGTCATCGTACATTCCTCTAATTTTTATAACAAACGTTTTCTTACACCTTAATTTTAAAACTATTTTATTAGTGGATTAAGCAAAAGCTCTTATGAAATAATTCACTATCTCTTATAAGATTTACTTTCAGAAAGTTTTTACAACCTTTTATCGCTAAAATTCGCGTTTACATTTATTTATGGGAATGCTACACTATAAAAGTTGCTTATTTAAAGCTTAAAAGCGAACATTATGTCTGGAGGACAAAATGAATTTTATAAAAAACTACTTTCATTTAGAAAAGTTAGGAACTAATGTTAGAACTGAATTTATTGCTGGGTTAACTACTTTTATTAGTATGTCATATATTCTTTTCGTTAACCCTAGCGTTCTTGGCGCTAGCGGAATGAATACCGGAGCTGTCTTTACCGCTACTGCTTTAGCAGCTGCTCTTGGTACAGCAATCATGGGAATTGTGGCTAACTACCCGATCGGTGAAGCACCTGCTTTAGGTATTAACGCATTCTTTGCTTACACAGTATGTATTGGCATGAAAGTATCCTGGGAAACTGCCTTAGCTAGTGTTTTTGTTGCATCAATTATATTTATTTTAATTACCTTATTTAAACTAAGAGAAAAGATTATTGATTCAATTCCTTCAGACTTAAAATTTGCCATTTCTTCTGGTATTGGTTTATTTATCGCCTTTCTTGGATTACAAAACGGTGGCTTAATCGTTGCTAATAAATCAACTTTAGTTGGTTTAGGATCACTTCATAATCCACTCGTTTGGATTACTATTTTTGGTTTAATTGTTACAGTAATCTTGATGATCTTAGGCGTTCCAGGTGCTATTTTTATTGGAATGATTGCCGCATCAATCTTTGGAATTTGTACCGGTCAAATTGCCGTTCCTCATAAGTTTATCTCTTTAGCACCAAGCTTAGCTCCAACTTTTGGCCAAGCAATTTTCCACGTTAAAGATATTAACTCTTTGCAGATGTGGGTTGTTGTTTTAACTTTCTTACTTGTTACATTCTTTGATACTGCCGGTACTTTAATCGGTCTTGCTCAACAAGCTGGCTTTATGAAAAATAATAAAATGCCACGTGTCGGTAAAGCATTAGCTGCTGACTCAACTGCTATGATGTTTGGTTCAATATTCGGTACTTCACCAGTTGGTGCCTTTGTCGAATCAAGTGCTGGTATTGCTGTTGGTGGTCGTTCTGGTTTAACCGCTGTCTTTGTAGCCATTTTCTTCTTGATCTCAATGATTTTTAGTCCACTACTTGGTGTCTTTACTACACAAGTAACTGCTCCTGCGTTAATAATCGTCGGAGTTTTAATGGCACAAAATACCGCACATATTCACTGGAACAAGTTAGAAATTGCCGTACCTGCATTTTTAATCTTACTTGGTATGCCTCTTACTTACTCAATTTCCGACGGTTTGGCATTAGGAATGATTACTTACCCAATTTGTATGGTTTCTGCAAAGCGTGGTAAAGAAGTTAGTCCAATGATGTGGGTACTGTTTGTAGTATTTATTATCTTCTTATGGGTATTGAATTTTAAATAGATTGAAACTCAAGAAAAAAGCTCGTGCTGATGCACAATGTCGTTAAGTTAAGACATTGATAAAGTTATAATTCAACTTTTTAGATCATTCATTTGCGATAAAATCGCATTTGGATGATCTTTTTTATGCCAAATAAGCCTTAATTTCATTTGAAAATTAGGCTATACGATACATGAATGAAACTGCAAATTTTATTTTTAAATTTCGCTTATCTTTGCGTCTCGGTTTTAGAGCTACAGTATATCGACTTACTCTAATCAATATTCCTGCAAAATTTATATCATTTGAAGAAATCTTATATCTTTTTTTGAACGATTAAGCAGGCCGTCTTGAAATTAATCGTATAAAAATATTTACAATGATGCTTGGACGTATATGCCTGTGCATCAAGCTTGCGTCTGCGAGTAAATGTATGAGGATCTTCAATGTAATCATGAATATGCTCAGCAGTATCGTTAATTATATTATCTAAGCGCTTTAAAATATTGATATGGACATTCATAGCAATACTGCCTCTTTTATATGCAGCGTGGTATTGATAATGTTCCAGAATTATATTATTGCAAGGAGAGAAAGGCCAAGCCTTTCTCTTTTTATTTTAAAAAGAAAAAAGACCGAATCAAAATGATTCGATCTTTAAAAATCGTCGATATAATATCTCTGTCTTAACTTAATGACATTGGCCAACAAGCAGAGCTTTTCCTAATCATGCGTCAAATTTCGTTGAATATGGATAATTAGATACGTCATTTCTTCGTCAGTAATTTTTATATAATACTGTTTTTCTAAGAATTCCATAATCTTGATAGCTACCTTAGTAGCTTGAGGATAGGATGACACTACATGTTCATACATTTCCATATCTTGATTAGTTAATTGCTGACCTCGTAACAATCTTTCAGCAAAAAACTTAATATGAGTAACCAAACGTTGATAAGAAATAGAATTCTTATCAAGTTCTTTTTTGCTGCTTAGGTTAATAATACCAATTAAGCTATCAATAACTTTTGTAATCTCCATACTATCTTTACTATTTTCTTGTGATTCAGCATTGATAATATGGAATGCAATACTAGCAGCTTCTTCTCTTGGAAGATGAACTCCAAAATCATTATTAATTAATTGGAGTGCCCATTCACCTACTTCAAACTCCTGTGGGTAATAACTTTTTACTTCCCAATAAAGTTTGTTTCTAAAAGTAAGCCCTTCTTTATATCGGTCCAAACTAAATTTAATATGATCCATTAAAGAGAATGTTAACGATTTATTTAGCGGACCAACAATTTTAGCTTGAGCCTCTCGAACTATAAGTCGAGTAACCTCAATTACTCCTGGAGAAACTTCACCAAGCATCCCTTCAATTTGGCTTAACTCTGGGTTGGTAATAGGCACAAAAATTTGATTAATATCATCACGTTTTAGAACAGTCCCAGGCTTTTTCCCAAAGCCAATTCCTTTTCCTAAAACAATAAGTTCATTATCTCCATTATCAGTACATAGTACGACACTTGAATTTAGTACTTTTTTAATAGTCAAACTCATTTGTGTCGCCCTCCCTATGTCTGTTTTATAAATCTTCGCCATTTGTTTCTATGACATGCTTATACCACTTAAAAGAATCTTTCTTAAATCTTTTACCTGTGCCTTTTCCTTCATCATCTAAATCGACATAGATAAAACCATATCTTTTACTCATTTGTGATGTAGAAGCACTTATCAAGTCAATCGGCGCCCAGCTAGTATAACCTAATAATTCTACTCCGCTGTCTACAGCATCCCTCATGGCCTTTATATGGTCTTTAAAGTATTTAATTCTATAAGGATCATGAATAGAACCATCAAGTTCTAGTGTATCACGAGTACCCATACCGTTTTCAACTACAAATAAAGGTTTTTGATATCGATCATATAATTCAATTAGAGATATTCTTAATCCAACAGGATCAACAGTCCATCCCCACTCAGTCGATGGTAAATATGGATTTTTTCCGCCTACAACAGTATTGCCTTGCGTCATTTCAAGGCCTTCTTCATCACCAGCCGCCAACATAGACATGTAGTAACTAAAAGATATAAAATCAACTGTATTTTCTTTTAGTACCGCCAAATCGTCTTCGGTTATATCCAAATGAATATTATTTTCCTTGAAGTAGTGAAGGATTAATTTAGAATATTCTCCTTTAACTTGAACATCTGCTGGATAATAATTCATTATATTTTTGTTTAATGCAGCCAAAACATCTTCAGGCTTTGCAGTAGCTGGATAAGTGGTTAACTTTGTCAGCATACAACCTACTTGTGAACCAGGGATTATTTCATGAGCAAGACGAGTTACTATTGCAGAAGCTACAAATTGATTATGTAATGCCTGATATTCGTCTTGTAATAAATTATTACTTTTATCAGGAATAATTCCAGCAGAAGTAAATGGATGTCGAGTAACACTGTCAATTTCATTGAATGTTAACCAGTATTTTACATCATTAAAATTTTCAAAACATACTTTAGAAAAACGGGTAAAGTAATCGATTATCTTTCTATCAGCCCAACCATTATATTTAACTGCAAGATTTAAGGGCATCTCATAATGAGAAAGTGTAATTAGTGGCTCAATATTATACTTCCTGAGCTCCTTAATCACATTTTGATAATACTTTATACCTGCTTCATTTGGTTCTTCTTCATCCCCATTTGGGAATAATCTAGTCCAAGCAATTGAAAATCTTAAAGTCTTAAAGCCTAATTCGGCAAAAAGCTTAATATCTTCTTTGTAATGATGATATCCATCAATACCACGTCTTTTTGGATAATCTGTATCTTTTTTATCTTTAATTGCCTGTTGAATTTGTTCAGAAGATACGGCTACATTTTTCTTATAATCTTTTACATCAACCTTTGGCTTATAAGTGGCCACATCTGCCACTGACAATCCTTTTTCGTCTACATTCCAAGCACCTTCAACTTGATTGGCGGCTACTGCGCCGCCCCACAAAAAGTCTTTTTTAAAACCCATATTTTTCCTCATCAATCTAAGCTTGAATCGCAATATCACTAGTACTTGATTTTGAAGATGCACCAACATCTACAGCAGGGAAATCAATCTTCTCATCATTGTATTCTGTAACAACCATCATTGTAGTTACATCAAACCCGGCTTTCTTAATCTTATCTAGATCAAATTCAATTAAAGTATCACCTTTTTTAACTTCTTGGCCTTGTTCAACAACTGGTTTGAAGTACTTTCCCTTTAATTTAACAGTATCTAAACCGATATGGAATAATAGTTCAGCTCCACCTTTAGTCTTCATTCCTAAAGCATGACCAGTTTCGTATACCATCAAAACAGTACCATCTGCTGGTGCTACCAATTTACCTTCTGAAGGTCTAACAGCAATGCCTTCACCAAGTACGCCATTTGAAAACACATCATCATTAACATCATTTAACGAAATAATTTCACCTTTAATTGGCACATCTAATTTTTCTTCCTCAGGCTTCTTGTCTTCTACTACAACATCATCTTTCCAAACAAATAAACCAATTACAAATGAAAGGACAATTGAAACAAAGAACATAACAATAGCTTTAATTAAGTTAGATGGATCAGCTTTGTCCACATACATTGGAAGACTTGCCAAACCTGGGCCAACTAAAGCAAAGGCCTTAATACCTAACAAACCGATAGCTCCACCGCCGATAAAGCTAGAAGCCATTACTCCAAACAAAGCACGTTTGTGCTGTAAATCAATACCATAAATAGCAGGTTCAGTGATTCCGAATAATGCAGAAATACCTGCAGAAATAGCAGTAGAACGTAACTTCTTATCCTTTGTTCTTATAGCAATAGCAAAGGCCATACCACATTCAGACATGTTGTGAGCTAATGAAGCTGGCAAATATAGAAGTTCCTTACCAGAAGTACTCATAGCAGCTACAGCATATGGAATTAAAGCTTTATGCATACCCATTGAAACCATGATTGGAAGTAAAGAGGCAAGTAAAGCAGTAGCTACAAATCCAAAGTGATTGAACAAGAACATAATCACAGCGGTTAATCCAACACCAAGGTAATATCCAATTGGACCTAAAACAAAAAGTGTAGCTAACACAGTAAGTGTCATGGATAACATAGGAACAAAGAATATTCTTATTGGTTTAGGACTCCATTTAGTAATCCATTTTTCTAATAATGCGTAGAAAAATACTGCCAAAATTGCTGGAAATACTTGAGATGAGTAAGTAATATTAGTAATTCCTACTCCTAACAAGTTCATGCCTTTTCCTAATGCAGTAACCATATCTGGTAGGACCAAAGCTCCCACAGCTGATACCGCCACCAAAACATTAACGTTTAATTTTCTAGCTGTAGTTATAGCAACTAAGATTGGTAAAAAGTATATTGGTGCAGTACCTACGAAGTTCAATACTTGATAAATTGAACTCTTGTCGCTGAGCCAGCCAAGCATACCGCACAACATTACCAAAGCCTTTAAAACACCACCACCAGCAATGGCTGGTACTAAAGGCTGGAAAATAGCAATTAAGTAATCTAAACCAACTTCATACCATTTTTCTTTAGGTGCATTTCCAGACTTCTTATTTGGATCTAAAGTACCAAGTTGTTTATTGATGGCATCAAACATTTCAACAACATTATTACCAATTATTACTTGGCATTGTCCTGATGCATTAACAGCACCCAAGACCCCATCAATCTTTTTTAATTCATCTAAATTTGCTTTACCATAGTCAACCAAGGAAAATCTTAATCTCGTTGAACAATGGATGAGCTTGGAAATATTATCTTTTCCACCCACATATTTTATGATTTGTTTTGCACTTGCAGCGTAATCAACCATAATATTTTCTCCTTTTCTTATCTTTATAAGACAAATAAAAAAGGACCCAAAAACGCGTACAAAGTAAATTAATACCTAAGTACTTATTTTTAGATCCTGCCTAATTTAATAGTTACATGTCTATTTACAAGCTTTATTCTTTTTACATTTTAATTGTAAGCGTTTACTTTAAAATATGCAATATATTTTTTAATAAAAAATGTTTTCGTAAATTTACACAGAAAAAAGAGCTGGATTTTTTTATCCAATATCATTAAGCTAAGACATCGTGCTGATGCACGGGCTTTTTTGGTTAATCAAAAAATTTTCTGTCAATTTTAAATATTGTTTTTACTCCCTACTAATTTCCAAACAATAAGATCTTTTACCGCATTTTGGACAAGTCAATTTTTTAAACTTAGGCGTATGCGGAGCTAAATTAAATGCCAAAAATGATGGAATAAATACATCTCCGCAATTAGGACAAACGTATTCAACATTGTCATAGTAATATCGCGACAATCCCAATGCCATCATAAAAATAATAACTACTAGTGCAAGAACTTCAATTACAAAGCTAGTTATCTGGTTTAGATGATATAAATAAAATGCTATGCCGATCCCTAATATTTCAATTATTGACAAAAGTCCTCCAAAAACTAACATCTTATCTCTTAAAGCTGAAAGTCTATTTTCTTTTCTCATAATATCTGTAATGCCAGAGTGATTGGTTAATACAGCACGCGACAACTTTATTTTTTGCAAATGTTTTATTTGTGCTTGTTTTTACTTATCTCATCCATTTTCCGCTGATTATCCTGGTATTGTTCTCTAAGCAATAACTCCAGTGACTGATTCCCATGCTCATCTTGAATGAGTATTTTTATTTGTTTCAATGAAAATCCCAATTCTTTTAGAAAAAAAATTAATTCAAGTTGTCTTATCTGATCTTTTTCATAAAAACGATAGCCATTTCTTTCAGTATAAGCTGGCCTCACTAGATCTTTTTCCTCATAAAACCTTAAAGTCCGTGTACTCACTTGTAATTTCTTGGCTGCTTCTCCGATGGTATATCTTTCTGACATTACTTTCACCTCGCAGATTTAAGATATCAATTGACGTAAGGTTAAGGTCAACTTCTAAATTATAAAATATTCTATTTCCTTGGAAATATTGTTCGACTTTTAAACCAATTTTCTTATTTTTGTACCTATTATTCTATATTTTTTTGATTTAATCGAATAATTATAGTTTTTATTCTTGAAATAGTTAATAATTTAGATATAATTTTAGCTGAAGATTCGCTTTTAAATGATTAAACACATAAATTAATTATTTAAAGTTATATTTTCCTTTAAAATCCGAACATTACCATTCTTGGAGGGCTACATGAATTCAATTGGTAAATTTTTCCATTTAAATGAAAACCATACTTCATTTAAAACTGAGTTTTTAGCTGGATTAACTACTTTTGTAAGTATGTCTTATATCCTTTTTGTTAACCCAGCTGTTTTAGGAGCAAGTGGCATGAACAAGGGAGCGCTATTTACAGCCACCGCCTTATCTGCCGCTTTCACTTGTATTGTAATGGGAGTAATTGCCAATTATCCTATTGCTTCTGCACCAACTTTAGGACTGAATGCATTCTTTACTTATACGGTCTGCTTAGGGATGCATGTAAAATGGCAGACTGCTTTAGCTGCCGTTTTCGTTGCTTCAATTCTTTTTATCTTACTGACTATATTTAAAGTACGTGAGATGATTATTGATGCTATTCCTAGTGATATCAAATATGCTATTTCTGCTGGTATTGGTTTATTTATTGCCTTCATTGGTCTTCAAGGTGGTAAATTGATTAGTAAAAGTGATTCAACTCTAGTTACTGTTGGTTCTTTAAACAATCCACTTGTTTGGATCACAATTTTTGGTTTAGTTGTAACTATTTTCTTAATGATCGCCAGAGTTCCAGGGGCCATCTTTATCGGAATGATCGTCGCTGCTGTCTTTGGGATTATAATTGGTCAAATTCCAATGCCTAAGGCCTTTATTTCAGGCGTTCCAAGTCTTTCACCAATTTTTGGTCAAGCTGTTTTCCATATTAGCGACATTAATACTGTACAAATGTGGATCGTTGTCTTCACTTTCTTACTGGTTACTTTCTTTGACACTACTGGTACTTTAATCGGACTTGTTCAACAAGCAGGTCTTATGAAAGACAACAAAATGCCACGTGCCGGTGAAGCTTTAGCAGCTGACTCATCTGGTATGTTAGTTGGTTCTGTTCTTGGTACTTCACCAGTTGGTGCCTTTGTTGAATCAAGTGCTGGTATTGCAGTTGGTGGTAGAACCGGTTTAACTGCTGTCTGGGTTGGTATTTTCTTCTTAATCTCAACCATCTTCAGCCCAATCTTAAGTGTCTTTACCACTCAAGTAACTGCTCCTGCTTTAATCATCGTTGGGGTATTAATGGCTGAAAACTTAGCACATGTACACTGGACTGATCTTGAAATTGCAATTCCTTGTTTCTTAATCGCACTCGGTATGCCTCTTACCTACTCAATTTCAGACGGTCTTGGCTGGGGCTTAATTATTTACCCAGTATCAATGCTTGCTGCTAAGAGATTCAAAGAAATTACGCCAATGATGTGGATCTTATTCTTTGTCTTCGTCATTTACTTCGTTGTTCTAAATGTAAAATAGAGATTACAAAATGAAAAAACTAGTTAGAGACAAAATTCCTGAATTCGCTACCTACGCATCTTATCGTCAACTTAAACCTGAAGAACGAGAAGATGCCTTAAAAAATAAAATCGTCGAAGAAGCTAATGAAGTTAAAGCTGCGCCTGATGATCAAAATCTCCTTGAAGAATTAGCTGATGTTTACACAGTGTTAGAAGCATTTTTAGATTTTAAAAATATTAGTAAAGAAGAATTACTAAAGCAAGTAAAAGCAAAGAAAGCTGAAAAAGGTGGCTTTACCAAATTCCTTTTGATGAATACTGATAAATAAGTATTAGAGTAAAAAGAGCTGTATGCTCTTTTTATTTTGAAATCATCTATCTCCATTTGCGTATACGATAAATTTCTGCTAGAATACTTAACAATCAAGTTATCTATATATCGTCGAAATAAGGTCGACAGTATCTACCCTGAGCCATAAATTCAGGACTATAGGTATCAGACGTCATAAATTTGCTTTAAAGGACATCTTTTACCCATGGCTTTTTGGGTAAACTGTGTCCTTTTTTCATTTTTATTTTATGTTGGAGAAATGATGCAATTTTTAGACAAAATCTTTCATTTAGAGGATGCTCATACTAATGTCAAACGTGAATTAATCGCTGCTCTTACCACGTTTGTTTCATTGTCATACATTCTTTTTGTTAACCCGAATATTTTAAGTGCAGCTGGCATTAATAAAGGAGCTGCCTTTACTGTTACTGCTATTGCAACCGCAATTGGTTGTTTCTTGATGGGATTTATTGCGAATTATCCTATTGCCTTAGCACCAACACTTGGTAGTGCAGCCTTTTTCTCATATAACGTTGTTATCGGAATGCATATCAATTGGCAAACTGCCCTAGCTAGTGTGTTAGTAGCTTCAATTTTATTCATTTTGATTACCGTTTTAAAACTTCGTGAAAAAGTTGTTGATGCAATTCCTCAAGATTTAAAATATGCAATTTCTGCTGGTATTGGCTTGTTCATTGCTTTTATTGGATTGCAAAATGGTAAATTGATTGTCGACAATAACTCATCTCTTGTTGGTCTTGGTTCATTTAACAATCCAGCAGTTTGGATCACATTATTTGGTTTAATCTTAACTGTCATCTTAATGGCAGCTAAAGTACCGGGCTCAATTTTCATCGGAATGATTGTAACTGCTATTTTCGGAATGATTATTGGTCAAATTCCAATGCCACATGGTATTGTTTCAGGTGCTCCAAGTATTGCTCCAACCTTTGGTCAAGCAGTATTTCACTTAAAAGATATCAATACGCCACAACTATTTATGGTTGTTTTAACATTCTTACTTGTTACATTTTTTGATACTGCTGGTACCTTAATTGGTATGACACAACAGGCTGGAATGGTTGACAAAAACGGTAAGATTCCACGGATTGGAAAAGCTTTCTTGTCAGACTCACTATCTATGGTTGAAGGGTCTGTGTTAGGTACTGCTCCACTTGGTACTTCTGTTGAATCAAGTGCCGGTATCGCAATGGGCGGTAGAACTGGTTTAACTGCTATTTTCGTTGGTATTCTATTCTTAATTTCAATGATCTTCAGTCCACTTTTAGCAGTAATTCCAACCACTATAACGGCTCCTGCTTTAATCATAGTCGGAGTTCTGATGGCAGGTAATCTTAAATACATCCATTGGGATAACTTTGAAATTGCCTTCCCATCCTTCCTAGTAGTAGTTGGTATGCCTTTAACTTACTCCATCTCTGATGGTTTAGCCTTAGGAATGATCGCTTATCCAATTACCATGATTGCTTCTAAACGCTATAAAGAAGTATCTTTAATGATGTACATTTTATTTGTAATCTTTGTTATCTTTTTCTTAATTACTAATATGAGTTAATTAATAATATTTTTTCAAGCTAGTAACGCTATCTATTAAGATGCACGCATTGCTAGCTTGTTTTTTTTGACTCAATTTTTATTAAATTATGAGGTGGGCAAAATGGAATTTAATGAACAAATAAAACGCCTTAGAAAAGAAAATAACTTAACTCAGGAAGAGATGGCCAAGAAACTAAATGTAACTAGACAAGCTATTTCTAACTGGGAAAACAATCGTAATCTTCCTGATTTCGAAATGATTATTTTAATTGCAAAAACATTTGGTGTTTCCCTTGATGAATTAATTTTAGGAGATAAAAAGATGAATAAAATTGAGCAAACTTTGATTAATGATGGTAAAAGAACACGTGCAGCAAAATTTAATATGGTCACTACTATCATCGGGAGTGCATTCATTATTTTAGGAATTATTTTCTTCTTAATCAGCGGTGCCTCTGTTTCTTATATTGATAGTAATGTTTTTTTACACGAAAACTTCTTCTTAATTCCATTAGTCTATCTTTCATTATTTGTAGGGATAGTGATCATTATTGCCCGGGTAATAAATTCAATTCGTCTTGTAATTAAAGAAAGAAAAAATAATTAAACTTAAATTTTACGCGAGTAATATGCGATAATTAGGATAAAAATAACAATGGAGAATTATTTTTATGGCAGTCAAACCTATTATTCATGATGAACTTTCTTTAAAATTTAAGTCTCTACCAGCAACTAAACAAGATTTAGGAGCAGCCACTGATTTAAAGGACACTTTACTGGCTAATAAGGATAGAGCAGCTGGCCTCGCCGCAAATATGATTGGTGTTCAAAAACGAATTATTGCTTTATTTATTGGACCACTCCCAATTGTGATGCTTAACCCAATTATTGTGGCCAAAGATGACAAATATCTAGCTTATGAGGGTTGTCTTTCTTTAACTGGAGAACGTCCAACTGAAAGATACAAGAACATCACAGTTAAATATCAAAATGAGAATTTAGAAACTCGGCAGCAAAATTTCTCTGATTTTACTGCTGAGGTAATTCAACATGAAGTTGATCATTGCAATGGAATTTTGATTTAATTAAAAATTTTTACGTATACTATTTTTCATAAAAAAAGGTAGAGTACTCGACCTGAAAATCGAATACTCTACCTTTTTTATTTTAGAATTGTCGATTCGTTGAACCACGTTCAACTTTAATTCTAACTATCAAGTGGATTAAGTTATACAGCAAAGTTAATGCTAATAAAATTACCCAAAAAGCAATAAATGCATAAATAATTAGTAAAATAGCTGGAAAAACACCTAAAAAAGTTGCTACTAAACTATCAGCTAACTTCAATTTCTTATTCAGAATTCCTTCTCTAATCATCTGATAGGTCTTAAATCCTAAATAGCCTGAGCCCGCAATTCCAAATAGTCTTAGTAAAAGATCAACGTTTACAAAAGCTAAAATCATACTAAATACAATGTAAAAAACATCAATTACAACCATAAAAATTCGCACTATTTTCGTAATCACATGGTCTTCTTCTAATTTTTGTTCCATATCAATAAGGTAATAAATAATTGCACATACGCCCACTAATCGATACAACCAACTTAAATTTTTTAAGGCTAAAAATATCACTACAATACTCAGAATGATCCCTATTACGCCGATTATATGGTTTAACTTTCTATTTTTAATAATTAAGTCTGGGCGCATCTACTCATCCCTTTCTTTTTCCTATAGTTCTCGGTTAGTTCCGTCATGTTCAACCTTAATTCTGACAACTAGGTGAATCAGATTATAAGCTAAAGCAAAAATCAAAAGAAATAGCCAAAGAATGTCTTTAGGAGTAAGTAATATAAGCAAGATTGCAGCTCCGAGTCCGAGACAAATTGCGACTATACTCTCCCCAAATTTCAGTTTTTTATTATTCAAATCTTTACGAAATACCGTATTTATCTTAAAGCTTAAATATCCTGCACTTACAATGCCAAAAGCTAATAATAAATAATCTAAATTAATGAAAGCAAAAATAATGCTAGTCAGTTCATAAACTATTCCAAGGATAATAAAAATAATCTTCTGCGTCCTATTGATTGCCTTACTGTCTTCAAGCATCTGTTCCACATCAATCCAGTAGTAGAGAATAACTGCTACGACAATGAAAGTAAGTAGCCAACCAATATTTTTCAATGTAAAGAAAACCATCATCAAAGCAATCAACAAGCTGATAATACCGAAACACTTATCTTGCTTACGTCTTTTAGCTAGTTCAATCCATCTTTTATCGTCCATCTACTCACCTTCTTAAATTATTTGTCTAGATTTTACTATGAAATGATTATTTTAACAATAATTTAATTATATTTTTATTAAGTACATCGATCTTTATTGTTGACAAATGTAAACTAAAAGTTGTATGATTACATTTGTAAACGAAAGGAATATATAAATGAGTGAAAAGAATTTATCTTCAATTTCAGACAGTGAATGGGAAGTAATGCGCATTGTCTGGACATTAGGTGAAACAAATACAAAACAAATTTTAAACGAGCTTCAGGCTAAAAAAGATTGGACAGATTCTACTATCAAAACTTTAATTAGACGTCTCGTTCAAAAAGGCTGGTTAAATGCTAAGCAAGATGGACGCCGGTACATCTACACGACTACGGTTAATCAAACCGACATGATGTACAACGAAGCTAAGACCTTACTAAATAGAATGTGTGATATGCACAAAGGCGAGGTAATTTTGAAACTTTTAGAAGACTCCCCCGTTTCTAAAGGTGATTTAATAAAGATGAAAAAAGAAATCAGTCAAAAAGAAAAAGAGGCACCTGAGATGGTTCCCTGCAACTGCTTAAAAACAGGGTCTACTATTTGTTAGGAGGAAACAAGAATGAATGGAAGTCAGATCATTACCTTAATCGTAGGGGTAATTTTAATCGGTTTTATTATTTGGTGGTTCTTTGGCAAACATAAAGAAGCTGCCAGTACGAGCACAATTGTTAATGATGAACAAACTGCAACAATTGTTGTAAATGGTGGTTATTCACCTTCAACAGTAATTCTTAAAAAAGGTGTGCCCGCTCAAGTTAACTTTGACATGCGCGACTCAACAGCATGTTTGTCCCATGTTGTTTTCGAACAATTAGGAGTTAATGAGGACTTAACCAAACAAAAAATTACTACTGTCAATATTCCAACAGACAAGGCCGGAACCTATAACTTTGCTTGCGGAATGGATATGTTCCACGGAAAAGTTATCGTTAAATAAAGAAAGGATCTATTTAAAATGAGTATTTTTTCAAAAAATCAAACCAAAAAAGTTGTTGTCAATACAGAAAATCATGGCTATAAACCAGATACCATTACTTTTAAGCAAGGTAAACCAGCCCAATTAAAATTTATTCCATCTGACAATATGGGCTGTATGAACGAAGTAGTTTTTAAAGACTTGAATATAGATGATAAACTCGATGGCAAAAAAGAGGTCATTGTAAATATCCCTACAGACAAGCCTGCTACTTATAATTGGAGTTGCGGAATGGACATGTTTCATGGGAAGGTTGTTGTTAAATAATGAAGTTATCAAACATTAAAAGATTTTGGATATCTTTTATCCTCTCTATCCCAATGCTTATTCAAATGTTTGCAATGCCATTCCATTGGATGATGCCAGGATATAACTGGATTGCTCTTATTACAACCACAATTATTATGGCAATCTCTGCACTTCCTTACTGGAAAAGTGCTATTGCCGCTTTCAAAAAGCATAGTGCTAATATGAATACCTTAGTAGCTACTGGTACAGCTGTTGCGTATTTCTATAGTATCTTTGCTATGATTACCAACCGTCCAGTTTACTTTGAAAGTGCAGCATTTGTTACTGTCTTCGTCTTATTAGGCGACGCTATGGAAGAAAAGATGCATGATAATGCGTCAAATGCCTTAGGTAAATTAATGGGTTTACAAGCAAAAGATGCGGAAGTTCAAAGAGATAGTAAATTTGTAAAAATTCCACTTGATCAAGTTCAAGTTGGCGACATTATTCGTGTTAAGCCAGGTGAAAAAATTCCAGTTGATGGTGAGATTCTAGAAGGTGTTACTACACTGGATGAATCAATGGTTACCGGTGAAAGTATGCCGGTAGTTAAAAAAGTTGGTGACACCGTTGTAGGTTCAACTATTAATAGTAACGGGACAATCACTTTCAAGGCTACTAAAGTTGGTTCTGACACCATGCTTGCTCAAATTGTTGATTTAGTTAAAAAAGCTCAGACTAGTCATGCCCCAATTCAAAACTTAACGGATAAAATTTCTAATATTTTTGTCCCTGCTACTATGATTATTGCCATTTTAACTTTTATCATTTGGTACTCATTCCTTGGAGCAACCGCTGTTGAAGCCATGCTTTTTGCAGTTAGCGTAATCGTTATTGCCTGCCCATGTGCTTTAGGCCTTGCTACTCCAACCGCTTTAATGGTTGGTACTGCTCGTAGCGCTAAAATGGGAGTTTTGATCAAGAACGGTGAAGTTCTTCAAGAAGTTAGTGACTTGAATACTGTTGTCTTTGATAAAACAGGTACTATCACTGTCGGTAGACCTGAAGTTACTGATATTGTCGGTGACAAAAAACAAGTTTTAAGAATTGCTGCAAGTCTTGAAGAATCATCTGAACACCCGCTTGCTACGGCGATAGTTAAAAAAGCAGATTCTGAAAAATTACAAATCGAAAAAGTTAGCGACTTTGAAGCAATTGAAGGTAAAGGCGTTAAAGCTAATTACCATGATCAAACAGCTTTTGTTGGAAGCAATCGATTACTAGCCGACGTCAACATTTCCCAGGAAATGAATAAGCAAGCTACAAAATTACAGGAAGAAGCTAAAACAGTTGTTTATGTCGGCTTAAATGGTGAAATTATTGGCCTAATTGCTATTCAAGATATTCCTAAACCAAGCTCTAAAGAAGCTATCAGCGAACTTAAGAAACGTGGATTAAAGACAGTAATGCTTACCGGTGATAATGAAAAAGTTGCTCAAGCTATCGCTAACGAAGTTGGCATTGACCAAGTTATTGCTGGCGTTCTACCAAATGAAAAAGCTGAACATATTCAAGAGCTTCAACAAAATGGCGATAAGGTAGCCTTTGTTGGGGATGGTATCAATGATGCTCCCGCTCTCTCAACAGCTGATGTAGGAATTGCGATGGGATCTGGTACAGATATCGCAATTGACTCTGGTGGTATTGTCTTAGTTCAAAATGATTTAAGAGGTGTTGTTCGCGCTCTTGATATTTCAAAGAAGACCTTCAATCGTATTAAATTAAACCTCTTCTGGGCTCTTATCTACAATACAATTGGTATCCCAATTGCAGCTGGCTTATTCGTTGGTTTAGGCTTTACACTAAGTCCGGAATTAGCAGGTTTAGCGATGGCATTTTCATCTGTTTCAGTTGTTGGTAGTTCGCTACTTTTGAATAAAGCGAAGATCGCTGGAGCTAATTAGAGACAAAAAAAGACTGAGTTAAGATTCAATCAATCTTAATTCAGTCTTTTTTATTAGGCTAATCTTCTTCAACCATCATTTCTTCTTCACGCTTTTGTTCAAGCTTACGAAGCCATGGTAAAACGAACCCCAAACCAAAGAGTACTACAACAGTAATAATATTCATCCATAGTTGATGAGTAAATGCTTTTGTACCAACTGCAACGTTTTGTGGAATGAATCCTAAAGTTGCACAAACAAAAGTAAAGAGTAAGCACCAAAAACCAACAGTTAATGCACCAGTCTTGTTTTTAATAAAGACATAGCTAGAGTGGTATTTATCCTGATGCATTCTCATTGCTACAAAGGCAAAGAATACCCAACAAGTCTTATATGGTGAAATAATACCGTTAACATTTAATAGCCAGTTGTAAATAGTATTGATATTTGGTAAAGTACCAGTCAATAGAAGCAAGAACAAACTAAGTCCGACAGTGAATGTGTATGAATGAATTGGACGTCCGTTCTTGTTTTTCTTAGTAAGCCATTTAGGCATGAACTTAGAACCAACATCCCCTGCAAATACACGACTTGATGCATCAAGTAACACTGCAAGTTGCGCCATCATAAAGATTGCTTGGACAACTGCAAAAATGTACATTAGCACTTTACCTACACCCAAACTTTCACCAAGTAATTGGAAAGCGTAGTAAGGACCGTTCATCTTAAAGTCATGTGGAATGTGGTGAGCATTAAAGAACATTGCTAAAGCCAAAGTTCCAAAGATGGTTAAGAATCCAGTCATAATTGCTAGCATCCACATTGCTTTAGGAAAGTCGCGCTTGGGATTCTTCATTTGTTGCACATAAGGCGCAGCAAGTTCAGCACCTGACATTGCAAAGATCAAAAGACCAGTAGTTGAGAAGTAATTCAAGCTAAACGAAGGCTTAAATGCGCCCCAGTTAAATGGTTGTGTTGCAATATGATGTCCATGCATTACTGACCAGGCAGCAAGCAAAACAAAGAGCATAGACATAATAAACATTGCTCCCCCACCAATTAAAGAAAGAATTTCTAGTGAGTTGCGTAGTTTATTTTCTAATAAAATAAAAATCAAAATAATTACGAATGTCAAAATTCCAAACCAGAATGTTGACATTTTTTTATCTAAACTATTGTTTCCAAAAATCATCCAGCTGAATGAAACAATAACTGAGTTTGACACGTCGACAATATACGGTACACTTTGGACCCAATACATCCATGAGGTCCAATATCCTAAAGTGTCGTTCGTACTTCTTCTTACCCAGGAAGCAAGTCCTCCATCTTGATTATCAAAAGTCAAACTCATTTGACTACTGATCAATGCGTAAGGAATAACATAAGTAAATAAAAGAAAGATCCATGAAATTACAACTGAAAGACCTTGGTTTTGAAATGGATAGAAGATATTTTCAAAACTAATAATCGTTACAAAGTCAATCAGCGCAATAACTGGCCAACTCATATAATGTTTTTTATTCGGTTCTAAGTCATTAAAGACATCTGGTTTATCCAATTTTTAAATTCCCCCAAAATTAAAATATTTATCTAAATCCCATCTTTTAAATTTGGAGGTTTTAAAACTATCATCAAAGTATTTAAATCCACTTGTAGAAATCCTCTATAAATCGCTATAATTTATGCCGTAGTCTACTTGCAAATCAAACTGCGTACAAAAACGTTCGCACAAAATTATAAGGATTTATAAAAAATTTGCAAGTCTATTTTAGAAAATATATAGGAAAACAAGGTGATTAAATGAATTTTCTAAAAATTGCGCTAAGCAATGGACTTAAAAATAATAGTTTTAATTCATGGCAAACTACTAATTTGAACGATAATCCTCAAGCTAGTGAACTTGCCGCAATCGTTGTAGCAGATACTGATCAAGATAGTCTTAAAACTGCTCAAGATTTACAAAAGACATCTGGCCTTGGAATTCCTATTATTAAAGTTTCACATGAAACAATTTCTAATAATGAAAAAAATCAAATAATCGATGCCGCAAATCAATACACAGCAGAAATGGTTCCTGGATTTTTATCTGATTTGGTCAATTTTGCAGAAGATCGCCCAGTTAGTTTTACTACACCAGGTCATCATAATGGCTTATATTACGAAAAACATCCGGCTGGGGTAGTATTTAACCGCTTCTTCGGTAAAAACCTCATGTTTGCCGATACCAGTGATACAGTACCAGAATTAGGCGATACCATGACCCACGAAGGACCGCCTTTAACTGCTGAGCAAAAAGCTGCCAAAACTTACCATGCTGATAAAGTTTATTTCTGTACTAATGGAACAACGAGTGCAAATTCAATTTGTGCAAGTGCCCTATTAACCAAAGATGACTTAGTTCTGTTTGACCGAAATAATCATAAATCACTCTATAATAGTGCTTTAGTAATGACTGGTGCCAAACCAGTATATATTCCAACCGATCGCAATGCTCTTGGATTAATTGGAGAGATGGATCCTAACTTCCTAAGTGAAGAAAAAATTCGCGCTGAAATTGCTAAAGTTGACCCTGAAAAAGCTAAAGCTAAACGTCCATTTAGACTAGCTATCATTCAATCAGAAACATATGATGGTCTTTTTTACGACGCAAAGTGGATGATTGATAAAATTGGTAAACTATGTGATTACATTCTGTTTGATTGTGCGTGGGGAGGATTTGAACAATTTGTTCCAATTATGAATCACCTGTCTCCCCTTAACTTAGACTTTGGGCCAGAAGATCCGGGTGTTTTAGTAACTCAATCACTTCATAAACAACAAGCTGGGATGGGCCAAGCCTCACAAATTTTAAAAAAGGATGCTCATATTAAAGGCCAGAAACGTTACGTTGATCATAAGCACTTTAACCACGCTTATCTTAAATTTGTTACCTCAAGTTACTCTTATCCACTTTATGCCTCACTCACCGTTAACTCATATTTAACTAGTGGTGAGGGTAATAAAAAATGGTGGGACCAAATCTTACGCTTAGGAATTGAATGGCGGAAAGAATTAATTAGAAAATCAAAATTATTTAAGCCACTAGTAATTGATAATTTTGAAAATATTAGTACTGATGAGTTAGCTACAAATGAAAAGTACTGGAATTTAGATTCCACTAATCTTTGGCATGGATTTAGCAAAATTGCGTCTGGTCAAGCCATGATCGATCCTCTAAAAATTACTGTTGTAACTCCTGGAATTGATGTTAAAAATGCAAAATATGAAGAAATAGGTATTCCTGGACCAGTTGTCGCAGAATTTCTAATGGAGAAACGAATTATTCGTGCAAAAGATGACCTATATTCTCTTCTTTTCTTATTAACGCCGGGAGATACTAAAGCTGAATTAGATATCTTGCTAAATGCATTCTTAGAATTTGAGCAGTACTATAACGAGGATGCACCTCTAGAAAAAGTGCTCCCTAAGCTAACTAAGGTATATGGTGATCGCTACAAAGGTTATACTTTAAAACAGCTCTGCCAAGAAATGCATGAATATTACCGGGGAAATAATACCTTTACTCTCCAGCAAGAATTATTTTCTAAACCAGACATGCAAAATTATCAAATGACTCCCGAGCATGCTGACTATCTCTTCATGAAAAATGAAAGTGAGTTAGTTAACTTAGAAAATGTTAAAGGCCGCATTGCTGCTGAAGGTGCATTACCGTACCCACCAGGTGTGTTTATTGTTGCACCAGGTGAAAAATGGAGCGACATTGATCAAAAGTATTTTGAAGTTTTAGTAGGTGCGATCGAGCGTTTTCCAGGATTTGTACCTGAAATTCAGGGAGTCTACTGGGATCAAAAATCAGATGGTAAAATAAGAGTACAAGCAGAAATATTAAAGGAGAATTAAGTAATGGTTTTATCTTGGAAAGAAAATCTACCAACCGAATTAAAAGAAAAAGTTGATAAAGTTGATAAAATGATCGAACCTCGTCTAGAAGAAATTGATGAGCAAGTATTCTATAATCAACAACGTGTTTTGAATATATTTAGAAAGCATCGTGTTGGAGAAGAAGATTTAGTTCCTTCTACTGGCTATGGTTATGACGACGTTGGCCGTGATAAATTAGAGGCAATGTATGCAGATTATTTCAAAACTGATGATGCATTAGTACGCCCTCAATTCTCTTCAGCAACTCATGCTATTGCTGTTGGTCTATTTAGTATGCTCCGCCCTGGCGACACGCTTTACTACTTAACCGGTATGCCATACGACACTATTCAAGAAGTTATTGGCTTAGCCGGTGACAAACCAGGCAATATGAAAGAATGGGGCATTGACTTTAAACACACTGATTTACTTGATAACGGTGAAGTTGATTATGAACAAGCTAGAAAAGACTTACAAGATCCAAAAATTAAGGTTGTAACTATTCAACGTTCTCTTGGTTATGCTGTTCGTGCAAGCTTTACAATGAAAAAAATCAAGAAGATGCTTAAGTTCATTAAAGAAGTTCGTCCAGACGTAAAAATCTTCGTTGATAACTGCTATGGCGAATTTTCTGAAACTGAAGAGCCAACTTTTTATGGTGCTGATATGCTTGCTGGTTCCTTATTCAAAAACGCTGGTGCCGGCATTGTCAAAGCTGGCGCCTTCCTTGTTGGTAAAAAAGATCTCATTGAAGGAGCAGGCTCACGCCTTAACGTACCTGGCGCTGGTAAAGGAGAAGGCGCTACATGGGGCTATTTAAGAGATATGTATCAAGGATTCTTTATGGCAGCTCACACTACTGGAGAAGCCTTAAAGGGTATGATTTATACTGCTGCTCTCTGTGAAGAAATGGGAATGAAAGTTGCACCTAAGTGGAATGATCCAAGAACTGATATCGTTCAAACTGTAACCTTCGGCGAACCAGATCCAATGGTTAAGTTCTGTGCTGCTGTTCAACACTATTCACCAATGAACTCATTTGTTGATCCTATTCCATATCACCAAGATGGTTATGAAGATGATGTTGTTATGGCTTCAGGAAGCTTTACTGAAGGTTCTACGATCGAATTATCTTCAGACGGTCCAATGCGTCCGCCATACCGTCTTTACGTGCAAGGTGGTCTTTCTTATGCCCATGACAAGATTGCGATCACTCATGCTGTAGAAGAAACTTTCTATAAAAAAGATTAGTACATATTAGTATCCTTAAAAACGGTCAGTGAAAATCATCCACTGACCGTTTTTTGTTCTCTTTATTAAGTTAATGCAAAATCATTTTTTCTTTAGTCTCTTCTACAAATCCACGACTCCGATATAATCTTTTTGCCTTGATATTTGTGGGAAAGACCTCTAAAAAAGCGGGACGTTCTAAATAAGGAATTACAGTATCCAGTAATTTACCACCAACTCCTCTTCCTTGAAATTCATTTAACACGTAAATATAGCCTAATTCGTTCTTTCTAAAAGCCACAAAACCTACTACTTGGCTGTCAAGCGCAGCTACATAAATTGTTTCCGAAAATAGTTCCTCTTTATACACTGCCACTTCAAGTGGAGCATACAGATCAACTGCATTACCTACAATTAATTCTTGCATTCTAGCTTGATCATGTACTTGACATAATTGAACATAGTCTATATTTTTATATTTTCTAATAATTACTTCTTCTGACATAACTAACCTAATTTCTATTTGAAACATCAGGAGAAATAACTCCTGATTAACGACTAAATTGGCTAGCTTTTCTACGTAATCTCATCTTATTACTACCCTTCTTAATTTTAAGTAATATTAACATGCCATTAAATGATTGTAAATATCTAATAAAAACTTAACTTAATTTTGCATCAATTTAAAATCTTTGTTAGGGTGGAATGTATACTATAAATTTTTAAGGAGGATTTTTTCGAGTTAATCTAGATGATTTAACTCATGTTATGCTAAAAGAAAATCAAAACAATACCAAGGACGTCAAAGAAAAGAAGAATTATAAAAAAGCTCCCCTCATGTCTATGAAGTGCCTCATAATTGTTAGACATAAAATCTAATAACTATGAGGTATTTTTTT
>ERZ791821.223-NODE-223-length-56554-cov-3.605922_pt1 | contig 56554 bp, 50 predicted proteins | sample MGYA00510300_ERZ791821 | MGnify/ENA primary metagenome ERZ791821 (study PRJEB30046, sample SAMN00792034) | human gut metagenome | study: EMG produced TPA metagenomics assembly of the A metagenome-wide association study of gut microbiota in type 2... | reverse complement strand
GAACGGTGAAAAAGGGAAAAACGCACTTTGTATTTTTGATAAAAAATATAAAAATGACTATATTAGAAACAAAGAATCCGGGAAAGAATTTTATTTTCGAGCAGCTGTTATGATGGAAAAAATGGGGTATAATGGAAAAAAATATTTCCGAAAAGCATATGCAGCAGAAAAAGGATTAGGAATGTATATTAGATATTTAATGTCCGCAATAAGAATTTACAGACCGATTAATAAGATATTTGATAGAATAATTAATGGTATTTAAATAGTTACAGGAGAAAATTATGGTAAAAGTAAGCATTATTATGCCAGTTTATAATTCGGAAAAATTTTTGAAAAAGGCAGTGGATAGTGTTTTGAATCAAAAATTCGAAGACTTTGAACTGATATTGGTTGACGATGGAAGTCCGGATGCCAGTGGAAGTATTTGTGATGAATTTGCTGAAAAAGATTCGCGAGTAAAGGTAATTCATAAAAAGAATGGTGGTATTTGTTCAGCAAGAAATGCTGGATTGAAAATCGCAAAAGGTGAGTATGTCGGTTTTTGTGATAATGATGATCTGTATTTACCGGATTTGATTGAAGATAACTATAGGCTGGCAAAAGAAAATGATGTCGATTTAATGCGCTATGCAAAGATTAAAAGACTGGAAAAAGATGATGGACGTGTCTGGGAAATCCATGCAAAAATTCAGGATATGTTTATTGAAAAAAAAGACTTTGCTAAACATTAACAAAATATAAGAAGAGAAGATACTATATGGACGGCTTTTTATCGGCGAGAAATTATAGAAAAATATAATATAATGTTTGATGAACGGTTTAAGTATGGATCTGAGGATCTTAATTTTAATCTACAATTTTTATTACATTGTGAAAAATTAGGATTTAACTCTAAAGAATATTATTCTTGGACACAAAGAGAAAGCTATAGTACATCCAGAAAATTCCAGAGAGATTATCTGAAAAAAAATTTCATTAATATGAATTTAGAATACAGGTTTATGAATGAGTGCTGCGAAGACAGAGTTGACAATGTGATGAAAAATACATTTTTGATAAATTCATATGTATATCCACTTGTAGATTATATGGCAATTACTTCTTGCGATATGAGTTTAAATGAGAAGAAAGCATATCTTGATCATGTGCGGAATCACAAATTGTTCGACAAGCAAGTTAAAAAAAGTACTTTGAAAACAGTAAAAAGTAATAATATTAGAGTGTATATTACGATGAAATTATTTTATGAGAGAAGGTTTAGAAGTCTGATTTTTTTACTGAATTATGGAACTGTTATTTTAGGAAAGTTTAGATTTAAAAAATGATATTTTAGAAAAGAGAAGAAAATGTACGGAGAATATGAATCAGAAACATTAGAAAAATTACATAATGCTGAATTATCTATGCTGAAAGACTTCGCAAAATTATGTGATGATAATAATATTGGATATTTTGCAATTTCAGGTACTGCGATAGGTGCTGTGAGACATAAGGGGTTTATACCGTGGGATGATGATATTGATGTGGCTCTTCTTAGAAAAGATTACGAACGATTCGTGAAAGCAATGAGTAAGGATAAAGAGTTTAATGAAAAATATGAACTCTGGGGACCAGATAGATTACATAAATACTATAATCTTCAGCCTACATTAATGATAAAAAATACTGTTTTTATAAATGAAAATGCATATGCAGGCGGATATAGACCGGGAATTTTAATGGATCTTTTTATATATGATAGTATTCCGGAAAAGGGAAAAGAAGCTGACAAAATTATAAAAAAGTGCAGATTATATAAAATGTTATATATAATCAGAAATGTGAATCATTTTAAACTGTTAAAAGGAAAGTCGTCAATACAAAAAGTGAAAAATATTATTAGCGGATTTTTGAGAATCTTTTTGAGAATATTTCCTAAAAGTGATGAAGTGTTGTATAAGCGGTTTATGATGTATGCAACAGCATATCGCGGGAAAACAGACAGATATACATGCTTATTTGATCCGGGATCAGATATTATGGATATACATAAAAGTAAATCTTATCCAACTGTAAAAATACCATTTGAAGACATGGAAATTCGAGTGGTGAAGAATTATGATGAACAATTAAGGCAACATATGGGAAATTATATGGAAATTCCACCATTAGAGAAAAGAACAAATCATTGTCCGGTAGAATTGAAATTTGGAGATGTATAATGAAAAAAAAGTATAAAGAATATGATGATATAACTTTAAAAAAAATACAAAGCGTTGAAATGGAAATCTTAAAAGATTTTATGGATATTTGCGACAGAAACGGATTGGATTATTTTGGAATTGCCGGAACTGGAATAGGGGCTTTGAGACATGGAGGGTTCATACCATGGGATGATGATATCGATGTGGCAATGCCAAGGGATGATTTTGAAAAACTACTGGATTTAGTGGAAGAAGAAATGGGAGATAAGTATTTGATTATGAATACAGAAAGATATCCCAATTATCCGCTGATGACGACAAGAATGACAATGCGTGGAACAAAATTCAAAGAAGAGGCTTTGAAAAATATAGATGCACCTTTGGGAATTTTTTTGGACTTATATCCATTGGATAAAGTGAGTGATAATCCAAAAGAGGTGAGAAAACAGGCAAGGGATGCCTGGTTTTGGAGTAAAGTGTTGATTCTTAGAAGTATTCCGTTTCCGATGCTTGGATTTTCAGGAGCAAAAGCAAAAATCATACATGCTATATGTGGGATGATTCATTTGATATTAAAAATTTGTCGAGTGCCAAAAACGTGGATATATAAGAAAGCCTATGAAGCAGAAACAAGGAGTAATCACTATGAAAAAACAAAGAATTTAGATTTCTATTGTGATACAACACCATATATGAATTTATACGCAGTAAAGGATATTTATCCCTTACGTAAAATGAAATTTGAAGATGTGAAATTGAATGTTCCTAATAATTTAGATAATAACTTGACGGCAATGTATGGAGATTATATGCAGTTGCCGCCGGAAGAAAAAAGAAAAAATCATTATCCGTATGAATTGAAGTTTTTGGAGGATGAATAAAAATGATTAATTTTACAGTTGGTCCAGTTCAGGCAAGTGATGAAGTGAGAAAGATAGGTCAGGAACAAGTACCTTATTTTAGAACACCTGAATTTTCAAAATTAATGCTTGAAAATGAAGAAATGATGAAAGAATTTTCAAAAGCAGATGAAAAATCAAAAGTAGTGTTTATTACAGGATCAGGGACGGCTGCAATGGAAGCAGTCATTATGAATACATTAACAGAGAAAGACAAGGCGTTGATTGTTAATGGAGGAAGTTTTGGGCAAAGATTTGTTGAACTGTGTGAATTACATGAAATACCATATTCGGAAATAAAGCTTGAAACAGGAAAAACACTGACAAGCACAGAATTGGAAAAATATAATTGTAAAGAATATTCTGCATTTATAGTAAATGTGCATGAAACATCGACAGGTGTATATTATGATATGGATATGATCAGTGAATTTTGCAAAAGAAATAAGTTGTTCTTGATTGTAGACGCAATAAGTTCATTCCTTGCGGATCCATTTGATATGAAAAAATTAAATGTGGATGTTATGATTACCGGATCTCAAAAAGCATTGGCTTGCCCGCCGGGGATTTCTATTATCGTGATGTCAGAAAATGCTATTAAAAGAGTGGAGCAGATCAATGCTAAATGTTTGTACCTAAATTTAAAGGCTGCATTGAAGAATGCAGAAAGGGGACAGACTCCTTTTACGCCTGCAGTGGGAATTTTGAGGCAAATTAATTGTCGATTAAAAGAAATAAAAAAAGAAGGCGGCGTTCAAAAAGAAACCGAAAAAATATCCAAAATAGCGGAAGATTTCAGAAGCAAAATTCAGCAACTTCCTTTTGAAATTGTATCAGATAATATGTCTAATGCTGTGACACCATTACATCCTACATCGGCTTCTGCATATGATATTTTTATGATGCTTAAAGATGAATATGGCATTTGGGTTTGTCCGAATGGAGGAAAGCTTAAAGATGATGTTTTTAGAGTTGGGCATATAGGAAATCTTTCTGTTGAAGATAATAATAAAGTAATTGAAGCGTTGAAAGATATGCAGGACAGGGGCTTAATTTAAAAAATTGAGGAGGACTTTACAATGAAAAAAGTAATTACGTATGGTACCTATGATTTGTTGCATTATGGTCATATCAGATTGTTAGAGAGGGCAAAAGCACTGGGTGATTACTTAATCGTTGGGGTTACAGCAGATGATTTTGATAAAAACAGGGGGAAAATTAATGTACAGCAATCTCTCATGGAAAGAGTGGAGGCTGTAAGGAATACAGGACTTGCAGATGAAATCATTATAGAAGAATATGAAGGGCAGAAAATAGATGATATCCGGAAGTATAATATTGATATATTTACTGTAGGAGATGACTGGGTAGGCAAGTTTGATTATTTGAAAGAATATTGTCAAGTGATTTATCTGAAAAGAACAAAAGGTGTTTCAAGTAGTGAACTGCGTCAAGAAAAAAGAAATTTAAGGCTCGGTCTGGTAGGAGAATCGACAATTTTAAAGAAAATTATAAAAGAAAGTGCATTTGTAAACGGATTGACGATTTCAGGAGCCTTTTCAGAAAAGCAAGAAGTGTTGAAAGATTTTTTTGAAGATATTCCTGTTTATGATAAATATGAGGAATTATTACAGAAATCGGATGCAATATATCTTATTACAAGTCCAATACATCATTATGAAGATATTAAAACAGCACTAGAAATGAAAAAACATGTATTATGTGAGTCACCGATTGCTTTATCTGAAAAACAGTGTCAGAAATTGTTTGAGTTGGCAAGAGAAAATACATGTATCTTGATGGATGCAATAAAGACTGCGTATTCAACAGCATATCATAGAATGCTTTTATTGGTGAAAACAGGTGTTATAGGTGAACCTAAATGTATAGATGCAACTTGTACAAGTATAAAGAAATTTGATGAAACTGAAGCAAAGTATGCATGGAATAGTATAAGTGCTTGGGGTCCGACAGCACTACTTCCTGTTTTTCAAATATTTGGTATAGAGTATAAGAAAAAAAATATTTTAACATGTATTGAATCTCAGAAATATCATTATGATTCATTTACAAAGATTGATTTTTACTATTCGAATTCTGCAGCTACAATAAAAGTTGGACAAGGAGTAAAATCGGAAGGTGAATTAGTGATTTCTGGAACAAAAGGGTATATATATGTACCGGCACCATGGTGGAAAACGGAGTATTTTGAAGTCAGATATGAAAGACCTGAAAATAATAGAAGATACTATTTTCAATTAGATGGGGAAGGAATCCGTTATGAATTGGTTGCTTTCGTAAGAGCAATTGAATTAGGAACATCACTTGCAAATGTAGATGAAAATGTATCATGTGCAATTGCAGATATTATGGATAAATTTATGAGTGATGATGTAATTAGAATAAATTAGTCTATAGAAAGGATAGATGAAATGAATTATGCATTGATATTTGCCGGAGGATGTGGAAGACGTATGAATTCGAAATCCAGACCTAAACAATTTTTAGAATTGCACGGTAAAGAAATTATTATATATACTATAGAACATTTTGAAAAGCATCCTGATATAGAGGGAATCGTGGTAGTGTGTATAAAGGAATGGATAGACTATCTAAAAAGAATACTGGATAAAAATGGAATAAAAAAAGTTAAATGGATTGTTCCAGGAGGAGAAACAGGACAAGATTCAATTTATAATGGATTAAAAGTATTGCATGATAATTGTAAGAATGAGGATATTGTCTTAATACATGATGGGGTGAGACCGTTAATAGATGAACAATTAATTACTGAAAATATTAAGTCTGTTAAAAATCATGGATCGGCTATAACGGTTGCGCCGGTTATTGAGACGGTAATGCTTGCAGATGACGATAAAGTATATAAGAGTGTTGAAAGAAGTAAATGCAATATGGCAAAAGCGCCGCAAGGCTTTTTTTTGAAAGATATCTATGCGGCTCATGAAAAAGCACGGGCAGAAGGAATACATGATAAAATTGATTCGGCAACAATGATGAGTGATTATGGTCATTCGCTTTATACTGTAAAGTGTGGTTATGAGAATATAAAAATCACAACACCGTCGGATTATTTTACGTTTAGAGCTTTGATTGATGCAAAAGAAAATTCGCAGATATTTGGAATATAAAGGAGAAAAGTAAAATGAATCATATTTTACAGGAAGATATAGAATATATTGCAATGTCCAAAAGTATAGAGTGGAAAGAACTGGAGAATAAAAGTGTTTTGGTGACGGGAGCTACAGGATTAATTGGTTCTCAAATTATCATGGCGCTTGATGAGCATAATAAAAGTAACAAAAATCCAATTACAATATATGCATATGCTCGTAATGAGGAAAAAGCAAGAAAGAAATTTGAAGATTGTACAACGTATGTAAAAATTGTCATTGGGGATATTTGTGATGATATAAAAATAGACAAACCAATAGATTATATTATTCATGGAGCAAGCATAACAGGTTCGAAACAATTTGTTGACTGTCCTGTAGAAACGATAATGACGGGAATAGAGGGAACAAAAAATATTTTGGAATTTGCAAGGGAAAAACAAATAAAAGGAATGGTTTATTTGTCTTCCCTAGAAGTTTATGGAGTGACAGATTTTTCATTAAAAAGTGTAAAAGAAGACCAGTATGGATATATCGAACAATTATCTCCAAGAAGTAGTTATTCAGAAGGAAAACGTATGATAGAGTGTATGTGCGTATCATATGGAAGCGAATACGGTGTCCCAGTCAAAATTGTGAGATTATCTCAAACGTTTGGACCGGGAGTATCTTATGAGGATGGTAGGGTTTTTGCACAATTTGCCAGAGCTGCAATAGAAAATAAGAATATTGTGTTAAAGACCAAAGGAGAAACATATAGAAATTATTGTTATACAAGAGATGCTGTAATTGGAATTTTGTGTGTATTATTAAAGGGAGAAAAGAGAGAAGCTTATAATATTGCGAATGAAGAGACGGGAATTAGCATTTGTGATATGGCTCGGCTTGTTGCGGAGGATATAAAAAAAAGAAAGATAAAAGGTATTTTTGATATAGATGACGATATAGAAAAATTGGGTTATGCACCAACAATAAAAATTGCTCTTAATACGAAAAAAGTACAGAAATTAGGCTGGAAAGCAGAAATTGGATTAAAAGAAGCATATAACCGTATGATTGAATATATGAAAGATACGAAAGGAGAAAAATATTGAACTTATTGATTATTATTCCAGCGTATAATGAGGCTGAAAATATAGAGAGAGTAGTAAACAATTTAATAGAAAATTATCCACAATATGATTATGTGGTGGTAAATGATGGATCAAGTGATGATACAAGAAAAATTTGTGCTAAAAAAGGGTATAATTTTTTAGATTTACCGATTAATGTGGGACTTGCAGGAGCAATAAGAGCTGGAATAAGATATGCGAATTATCATGGGTATGATTACGCAGTTCAAATTGATGGTGACGGACAGCATGATCCTAAATATATTAAGGATATGCTTGAAAAAATGAGAAGTGCACAAGCTGATATAATTATTGGTTCGAGATTTAAAGAAAAAAAGAAACCTCATTCTATGAGAATGCTAGGAAGCAGGATTATTTCCGGAGCAATAAAGTTAACAACTGGAGGAAAAAAAATAGAAGATGTAACATCTGGAATGCGCTTGTTTAATAAGCGCATGATAAAAAATTTTGGATATAACATGCATTATAGTCCAGAACCAGATACGATTGCTTATTTGCTGAATTGTGGAATAAAGATAGAAGAAATCCAAGTAGAAATGTATGAAAGAATAGCTGGGACAAGCTATTTGAATTTGAAAAATTCTGTATGGTATATGTTGAAAATGTTGTTTTCAATATTGGTATTTCAATGGGTTCGTAGCAGGGAGGTGAAATAATGACAACAACTTTGAGATTTTTCCTGGTTATAGCATCATTGCTTACCGTTATTTGGATATTGAGAAAAATACGAAAAATGAAAGTTAAAATGGAAGATGCTATTTTTTGGCTAGTTTTTAGTGCGTTGATCATTGTTTTAGCAATTTTCCCGGAGATATCTTATTGGCTAAGCAAACTTTTAGGAATTGAATCACCGGCAAATTTAGTGTTCTTATTTGTAATATGTTTATTATTAGAAAAGATATTTACGTTATCAATTATTACATCACAATTAGAAGAAAAAGTTTCAATTTTATCGGCAGAAGTTGCTTTAAGATCACAGGACGATAAAAAGCGAATTAATGAAGTAAAAGAAAAGATAAATGGAGAAGAGCTAAATGAAGAGTAGATATATTCCTTCACATATGTTTGTAGTCTGTGCATACAAAGAAAGTCCATATTTAGAAAGTTGTATAAAATCAGTATTGAATCAAAGTGTAAAAACAAAGGTGGCTATATCAACAGGTACACCTAATGATTATATTAGAAAAATTGCGGAAAAGTATCAGTTACCGCTTTGGGTAAATGAAAAAAAATCAAGTATTGCGAATGATTGGAATTATGCAATTAGTTGTGCTGATACAGAATTAGTTACACTTGCGCATCAGGATGATATATATGAAAAAAATTATCTGAAATGTATTTTTGAAGGGTATCAGAGAGCAAAAGATCCGATTATTTTATTTACCGATTATGGGGAATTGCGAAATAATAAAAAAGTGATAAAAAATAAACTCTTGGTAATAAAACGAATATTATTGTTTGCATTAAGGTGTCCTAAAATGTGGAATAGTATTTTTGTGAGACGGAGAATTTTGTCCTTGGGATCGGCAATATGCTGTCCAGCAGTTACGCTGAATAAAGAAATGATAGAAGAGCCTTTGTTTGAGGACAATATGAAAAGTAATATAGACTGGCAGGCATGGGAAAAGTTATCGAGAAAAAAGGGGGCATTTGTGTATATACCGAAAAAAGAAATGTTACATCGCATACATGAAGAATCAACGACATCAAAAATACTGGAAGATTGTGAAAGAAAAAGTGAAGATTTGATAATGTTTCGTAAGTTTTGGCCAGAGGTTATTGCAAAAAAGATAGAACGAATTTATCAAAAAAGTGAAAAATCTAATGAAGTTAAATGATAATAAATAGCTTGTAAAATTATTTTACGTATTTGAAGAGAAAAGGATAAAAAAGTTTTATGAAAAGTTATATGCAAAAATGGAAAAGATTAGTCGTAATATTATTGTGTTCAATAATGTTCGGATTCGGAATAATGATAGCTATTTCAGGGATACATTATGCAAAAGTAGGAAATCATAAAGGAAAATATGCAATAAAAACTTCGAATGTTAAAATGAAATCCAATGCTGAAGGAGAAAAAGTAATAAAAACAATTACTATAAAAATGCCAAGGCAGTATGTTGATAAATTCGTTTTTGAATATCAGAGTGAAGATTTCTCAAATTTCAATATAGAAGTAGATAAAAAGAATATATATGGTGTGACGGAAAATGAAACAATCCAAGATGAATTTATGGAAGGATTACCAAGATCTGTAGTAAACATAAATGGAAAAATTTCTAATATAAAAATAACATATATTGATCAGGAGAAACCAGTTAGTATAAATAATTTTAGTATTGACAATTCTTTTAAGATGAATCCATTAATATGGATTTTTTGTACATCAATTACATTTATATTAATGTTTTTGATTGTGTTTAGAAAAGAAAATGCAAGAAATGAGGGGATAGCTGCATTTGTATGCATCTTTGTGTCGAGCAGTTGCCTACTTATATTGAGTCCATTTTATATAAATGGCTGGGATGAGCAAATTCATTATACGACAGCATATGAATTGGGCGTGACTAAGGAGGGCGAGCATGCAACACGAGCTCAAGACTATATGTATGTTAATGCTCCGAAAATTAATAATGTGACCTATAACACAAATGAAAGCATAGAAGAGCGCTTAGATATGATGCGTCTTATGGGAAGAAGACAATTCGAACAGGGAGCAGTGACAGACAATTACACAATTCAATTATCTAGTGTAGGATATGTATTACAGGCACTAGGATTGAAAATAGGAAATATGTTACATTTGACAGATTATATTTGTTGGATACTTGGAAAATTTATGAATGTTTTATTATATGCAGTTGTTATGGGAATAGCAGTGCATATAGTGCCTGTTGGAAAAAGACTTTTAATGGTGATAGCAATGTTACCGATAATGATATTTCAAAGCACAACGTATACGTATGATGTAACAGTAATAGCATTTCTTACTTTAGCAACGTGTATTTTTGTTCGAGAATTTTTTTATAAAAATCAAAAATTTAAATATAAATGGAGAGTTGCATTTTTTGCTTCGATGTTTTTAGGATGTTTGCCAAAAGCGGTGTATGCGCCTCTTATATTATGTATGTTACTTTTGGGAGAAGAAAAATTTTATTCTAAAAAAGATAAATGGATTTTTAAATTAGCTATTGTTATAGGCGGAATATTTTTAGCATGTTCTTTTATGTTACCGACATTAATAAAACCGGCCCAAGGTGGGGATTCTAGAGGTGGCAATACGAGTACGGCAAGTCAAATTGAATATGTATTAGGACAACCATTTGCTTATACAGTTGTTTTGCTGAAAAACATTATAATATCACTGCCGGATTATATAATGGGAAATAGCCTCTTATGTAATTGGGCATATTTGGGAAAGGGAACGATGACATACTGTTCGAGTGCTTTATTAGCAGGAGTTACTTTGTCGGATTCTTATGTGGACTCAGGCATTGAAAAAAAAGTTTATTCATTAAAAATGAGAATAGCAATGATGATACAGTATGGTATGGCTGTTGTATTGATCTGGACAGCTTTATACTTATCGTTTACAGAAGTTGGAAAGAGTGTTATTAGTGGTGTACAGGCAAGATATTATTTACCATTTATTTTTGGAGTTTATTTGTGCTTTCAGACAGATAAGATATCTAATAATATAAAAAAAGAAGTATATCAAATGATAGTTATGATTATAAGCGTTACATTGTTGTTTATTCAAATATTAAATTTGGTATTATTACCAAAATGTTTATAATTATATGCAATTACAATAATAGGAGGAAACTAGAATGTATAATGAATTTGAAGTTGTACAATGTAGGTTTCATATGAAAAAGAAGAATACACTTATTATTAAAGGGTATTTCGAAGAAGGAAGTAAAAAACATAATTCATTAAGAGTTTTGCTTGATCATGAAGGATTGCAAGTAAGTATCAATGAAGAAATCAATCAGGGAATTGCACTTTCTTTAGAGACAGGAACTAACCGTTCAAAATACATTTATGAATTGCAGGTGGAATTGCCGGAAAACTGGGAAGAAGGACAAAAAGTCAGAGTCATCAATTGTTTAAAAGAAAAAGAAGAGGAAGTATACAAAATTCCTGTAAGCAAGCTTGTAAAAAAGAAGAAACGTATAGAAAAATACGTAGAATGTGAAAAAGTCAGTGAAAAAGGCTTTCTCATAAAGGGGTGGTGCATCGTAAATGGCAATGTGACCATTACTGTAAAAGATGAAAAGAAAAATATTCTCCCGGTAAAGATAAAAGAAAGAAAAAGAGTAGATGTCTTTAATCAGTATCCGGAATGTACGGAAGATGATGTATATGGTTTTGAAATTATATATAAAGGGAATGTACCAAAAGTTGTTTATGTTTGCTTAGAAGAAGGCGACAAAACAGCAAAATATGGTGTCACACTTAAAGCGTCTGTCGTAAAAAAAGGTGTAAATAAGGTAAAACATTATAAAGATAAAGGCATGATTTATCTGAAAAAATACGGGATAAAAGACGTTTGTGAGCGAATTGAAATGAAATTATCCCGTAAAAATCATGAAATGTATGAATACTGGAGAAGGTTGTATGTTCCGACGAAAAAACAGTTGAAAGAGCAGAGCGAGCAAGCGTTTGAAATAGAACCTAAAATTTCTATTGTTGTACCATTATATAAAACGGATCAGAGATTTTTAAAGGAAATGATTGATTCGGTAAAGGGACAGAGCTATTCTAATTGGGAACTGTGCCTTTCAGATGGAAGTGGGAATCCATCACCATTAAAGGATATTTTGACAAAATATGAAAACGAAGATAAAAGAATAAAGGTGATCCGGAATGATTCTCCATTGCAGATATCTGATAATACAAATAAAGCATTAGAATTAGTGACTGGAGATTGGATCGCATTCATGGATCACGATGATTTGCTGACACCAGATGCATTTTATGAATGTGTGAAGGCGATTAATCAGAATGAAGATGTGGATATGATTTATACAGATGAGGATAAGATCTCTATGGATGGAAAAACTTATTTCCAGCCTCATTTTAAATCGGATTTTAACATTGATATGTTAAGAGGAACGAATTATTTTTGTCATTTGACTGTAGTGAAAAAAGGACTGTACGAAAAAGCAGGTAATCTGAATGGCGAATTTGACGGAGCACAGGATTATGATTTTGTTTTAAGATGTGTAGAGCATGCAGAAAATGTGGTACATATTCCAAAAGTTTTATATCACTGGAGAGCGCATAAAGATTCAACGGCAGAGAATCCGGAAAGTAAATTATACGCATTTGAAGCAGGAGCAAGAGCTGTTCAGGCTCATTATAACAGGATTGGTATAAATGCAAAAGTTGAGTCAACAAAATATCTGGGAATTTACAGAAGCAAATATCAGTTACAGGAAAAGCCATTAATATCAATTATTATTCCGAACAAGGATCATATTGAAGATTTAGATAAATGTATCATTTCGATTGAAAAAAAATCAACATATAAGAATGTAGAATACATTATAGTTGAGAACAACAGTGAAGAAGAACGTACATTTGAATATTATAAAAAAATGGAAGCAGGGAATCCAAAAGTAAGAGTGGTTAAGTGGGAAAAAGAATTCAATTATTCAGCTATCAATAATTTTGGTGTTACGTTTGCACAAGGTGATTATTATCTGTTTTTGAATAATGATACGGAGATTATAAATGAAAATTGTCTGGAAGAGATGATGGGATATTGTCAGAGAAAAGAGGTAGGAGCTGTAGGAGCAAGACTTTTTTATGAGGATGGAACGATTCAGCATGCGGAAGTCATCGTTGGATTACAGGGAGTTGCAGGACATGTATCCACAGGATTGCCTCATGATACACCAGGATATTTTGGCCGGGCGATTATTGCACATGATTGTAGTGCGGTTACGGCAGCTTGTATGCTGGTGAAAAAAGAAGCATTTGAAAAAGTGAATGGATTTGATACAGACCTGGCAGTGGCATTCAATGATATTGATTTCTGTTTAAAAATCCGAGAAGCTGGTTATCTTATTGTATATAATCCTTATGCGGAGTTGTATCATTATGAATCGAAATCCAGAGGAATGGAAGACAATGAGAAAAAGGTAAAACGCTTTATGGGTGAAATTAAAAGATTCCATGAAAAGTGGTTTGACATTCTTTATAATGGAGATCCATATTATAATCCAAATTTGACATTGTTGGAGAATAATTTTAATTTAAGACATCCATGTAACAAGAGGGGATAATTTTGATATCTTCATACTTTTAACGGTAAATAGATTGAAATACAACAGAAAAGTGATGTATAGTATAGTAGCAGTATCCTACTAGGATACTGCTACTATACGTTTACAAGCGAGGTACATCATGTGCTCTAAAATAAAAAGAATCATTACGAAGGTAAAAAAAGAGGGAATCGTAAAACCAATAGAACGCCGCATCAGGAATCAGCAACGACAAAAAGAAGAACTGAAAATCATTCGAAAGTACCATCTGATTGAGGATGACGAACGTAAAAGACAAAGAGAAGAAGTATTTGATCAAAATATAAAGATAAGCGTGATTACACCATTATACAATACACCAGAAAATTATCTGATCCAGTTAATAGAATCGGTGCTTAATCAGACATATACTAACTGGGAATTGTGTCTTGCCGATGGCAGTGATGCAGAACACGCGGTTGTTAGAATGATCTGTCAACAGTATGCAGAAAAGGATGCAAGAATTGTTTACAGAAAACTGGATAAGAATGAAGGAATTGTAGGGAATACAAACAGAGCTATCCACTATGCCATAGGTGACTATCTGGGACTGCTGGATCATGATGATATCCTGCATGAATCAGCGTTATATGAATGTGCAAAAAGGATTCGGGATGGTGCAGATTTCATATTCACAGATGAGATGAAATTCAGAGAATCCATTGAAGATTCGAGTGATATTGTATGCAAATCAGGTTTTGGAAAAGATGAATTAAGATCGCATAATTATATCTGTCATTTTGTTGTGTTTGCGAGAAAGTTATTGGATGGAATGTCAGAGTTGTATAGAAAGGAATGTGAAGGCAGCCAGGATTACGATATGGTATTGCGTCTGACTGAAAAAGCCGAGAAAATTGTGCATGTTCCGAAAATCCTTTATTATTGGCGTGTACATGCCGGATCTGTGTCAATGGATTTATCTGTAAAACAATATGCAGTAGATGCAGCAAAAAAGGCAATCAGTAACCATCTGGAGCGAACGAAAGAATATGGACAGGTAGAGTGTAATCTGCCATATCAGACGATTTACAGGATCAAATATGATCTGGAAAATACTCCGGTAGTAAGTATATATATATGGGAGAATGGACAGGAAGATATAGGCGGTTATATTGATAAGCTGTTAAAGAAAACACATTACAGACCGTTAGAAATAATCTGTGACTGTAAAGAAGTAAAAAATGTGGCTGATCCAAATGTGAAGATTATCTGTCATCCGCAGAATGATGAAGAGAATAGTTATGAGTGGATGAAAAAAGCAAGAAAGCATTCAATCGGAAAATATCACATCTGTCTTAGTGGATATTGTATGCCTGTCTCAGAAGACTGGGTTGAAGAAATGCTGATGTACGCACAAAGACCGGATGTTGGTGTTGTGTCTGCAAATATCTGGAATGGTCAGAATCAAAGCTATTTTGCCGGCGGCGTACTGGATCGGGATTCAGCAACCGGAATACATGTGATTAATTCTGGAATAGATAAGAATGACCAGGGATATGAAGCGGATATGCGTCATGTGAGAAATATGACCACGGCATCAAGAATCTGTATGATGATATCGGAAGGAACTTTCGAAAAAGCAGGGGAGTTTGAGCCAGAGATGAAAGACTGTGCAGATATAGACCTGTGCTTAAATTGTGTGAAAAATGGTCTTTGGAATGTATGGGCATGTTTTGCAGAAGTTAACTATTATGGAGAAAATAAGATAGAAGAATACTGGAAGCAAAATGATCCATTTAAGAAAAAATGGGAAAAAGAGATAGATTCCGGAGATGAATTTTATCATCCGTTGTTGAAAGCATTAAAAAAGATATAGGGGAAAATATGAGTACGACAAGTTTGGCAAAAAAGGTATTTCATACAATACAGGAAGATGGTATTGGTGGATGTGTAAAGAAAACAAATGGATATATAAAAAGGCAGATAAAGAAAAGACGACGTGTAGAAAAAGCATATAAAGATGTATTATTTATCAGCGGCTGTAATGAAAATCTCCCGCATCCGTGGCGATACCGGGTAAAACATCAGAGAGAACAGTTGGAAGCTATGAATTACACGACAGATGAGGTGTATTTCCCGGAACTGGAACTGGATGCGATTCGTTATTACAGGAGCTTTGTGTTCTTTAGATGTCCGGAGACAGAGACGATCAAAGAATTTGTGGCGTTGGCAAAATACTTGAATAAGACAGTAGTATATGATATTGATGATCTGGTTGTTGATACAAAATATACAGACCAGATTAAATATGTCGCAGCGCTACCGGCAGAAGAAAAACAAGCCTATGATGCTAATGTGATGAGTATGCAGAGTATGCTGAAAAGCTGTGATTATGCTACAACGACCACGAACTGTCTGAAAAATGAACTGGAGAATTACTGCTCTAAGGTATATATTAACCGTAATGTAGCATCAGAAGAGATGATTCTGCTATCGGAACAGGCATTAAAGAATAAGCCTGACAATAAAAATGTGGTTAAGATGGGATATTTTAGTGGAAGTATCACACATAATGCAGATGTGGAGTTGCTCCTGCAGGTAATCATAACGATCATGAACGATTATGAAAATGTAGAATTGTATCTGATGGGGGAAGTAGATCTGCCGGATGAATTAAAGGTCTTTGAAGCAAGAGTAAAAAAACTGCCATTTAGTGACTGGAGGAAACTGCCTGAGATCATAGCTGAAATGGATATTAATCTTGCACCGTTGGAAAATACCATTTTTAATGAAGCAAAATCAGAAAACAAATGGATGGAAGCGGCTCTGGTTAAGACCGTTACCGTTGCCAGTGATGTGGGAGCATTTCATGATTGTGTGGAAGATGAAATTACGGGCATTTTATGCAAAGATGCAAAAGAATGGGAAGATGCATTAAGGAAAGTCATTGAAGATTCAGAATATCGGAAGAAGATAGTGGAAAATGCTTATCTGAAATGCAAAGAAAATTATACGACATTCAGAACGGGATTACGTCTGGCAAAATTGTATGAAGAAGAAAAAAGTACGAATTATGTATTCGTACTGCCGGGATTAGAAATCAGCGGTGGTATCAAAGTTGCATTACGACATGCGGCGATGCTGCAAAAAAAAGGGAACGAAGTATCTATATTTACATTAGACAGTAATGAAAAATGGTGTGAATTTGAAGACTGTAGATTCCCGGTGATCAATCTGGAAGATACAACGATTGCGGGTAAGATCGATCATATGATCGCTACCATGTGGACAACGGTGAAAGTAGTAGAAGAGTATCCGTATGCGGTGAACAAATATTACCTGGTTCAAAATTATGAAGCAGGCTTTTATAAAGAGACAGATTCGCTGCGTATACAGGCGAATCAGTCTTATAGACCATCGACAGACGTGAAATTTATCACGATATCGAAATGGTGTCAGAAATGGCTGGAAGAAGAGTTCGGACAAACGTCTGTGTATGCACCGAATGGGCTGGAAATCGAAAGATTTCCGGAGCATAAGAGAACTTTGAATGGCAAAATCCGAATCCTGGTAGAGGGAGATTGTGCCGTGGATTATAAAAATGTAGATGAATCTTTTGAAATCATTGACAGATTAGATCAGGAAAAATATGAAGTATGGTATATGTCATACAATGCAGAACCAAAAGACAAATACAGAGTGGATAAATTTTTTAACAGGGTTCCGTATGAGAAAGTTCCGGAGATATATGCACAGTGTGATATTCTGATAAAGACCAGTCTGTTAGAAAGCTTCTCCTACCCGCCGCTGGAGATGATGGCAACCGGTGGATATGTGCTTGCAGTTCCGAATGGAGGAAATGTAGAATATCTGAAAGATAATGAAAACTGTCTGTTGTATAAGGCAGGAAATATCAGTCAGGCCTGTGAAAAGATTGAAAATCTGATCGCTTCAGAAGAATTGCAGCAGAAGTTATATTTGAATGGTCTTAAGACCGCAAAAGAAAGAGCATGGGAAAATGTAACAGATGAAATTCTGGAGATGTACGGCGCAAATTAGAAGCGAGACTTGTCTAACAGACGAAAAAATGCTATACTTAATAAGATTGTTCAATTATAACCAATAAAATCGGAGGAAGAATCGTGACAACGTATGTACAAAATTTTTTGAAATTTCAACCATTGTTGAAAGAATTGATAGCACGAGATATCAAGGTTAAATATAGAAAATCAGTATTGGGTGTTTTATGGACATTGCTGAATCCGTTATTTATGATGATCGTTCTGTCGGTAGTATTTTCGAATCTTTTTAAATTTGATGTAGAATATTTTCCGGTATATCTGTTGAGTGGACAGCTGATCTTCAACTTTTATTCGGAAGTAACAACCTGTTCTATGTCAGCGATTATTGAAAATGGACCGCTGATCAAAAAGGTATATGTACCAAAATATTTGTTCATTCTGGCAAGAACATTTTCAAGTACCATAAATCTGCTGGCATCATTTACAGCTTTGATCGTTGTTATGCTTGCCATGCGTGTGGAACTGCATTATACAGTATTACTGGTATGGATTCCACTGGCATTTATTGTAGCGTTTTCACTGGGAATGGGATTGTTGTTATCAGCGATTGCTGTAAAATTCAGAGATATTATGCATCTGTATTCAGTATTTGTTACAGCACTGATGTATCTGACACCGGTAATCTATCCGATGTCAATCTTACCGGAGTGGTTAAAACCGATTGTATTACTCAATCCACTGACGAATATATTGCAGATGTTCCGTGGTGTAATGATGTATAATTCTTTACCGGGAATAAAATCTATCCTGATAGCTGCAGTAGAATGTGTAGTAATGCTTGTGATTGGATTGTATGTATTTTATAAACGACAGGATAGTTTTATTTTGGATATATAAGGAGAAGATATATGGATAATCAGGAGATTATTAGTGTAGAGCATGTCTCAATGCGGTTCAGCCTTGCATCGGAGAAAGTGACCAGTTTTAAAGAATATGTAATTAAGACTGCGAAAAAGCAGCTTTCATACGGAGAGTTCTGGGCTTTAAAAGATGTAAGCTTCAGTGTGAATAAGGGTGATGCATTAGGATTGATCGGATTGAACGGTAGTGGAAAGAGTACAATGCTTAAGGTCATTGCAGGTGTTTTGAAACCGACAAAAGGCAGCGTGACAGTCAGAGGATCCGTAGCACCGCTGATCGAGCTGGGAGCAGGTTTTGATTATGATCTGACTGCAGAAGAGAATGTATATCTGAATGGTGCTCTTTTGGGATATCCAAGAGCGGAAATGGAAAAACATTATAATGATATCGTGGAATTTTCGGAATTACATGATTTTATGAATGTTCCGGTGAAGAACTTTTCGTCAGGAATGATCTCACGACTGGCATTTTCGATTGCAACGATAGGAATACCGGATATTCTGATCGTAGACGAAGTGTTATCGGTAGGTGATTTCAGATTCCAGGAAAAATGTAAGAACCGTATCAAGAATATGCTGGATAAAGGAACAACATTATTGTTTGTATCACATAGTATTGAGCAGGTGGAAGAACTGTGTAACAAGGTAGTATGGCTGGACAAAGGTAATCTGAAGATGGCAGGAGAGTCCAGAAACATCGCTGAAATATACAGTGCTTCATAAGATAGGAGTATATTGAAACAATGAAATCAAAGATAAAAACTATTTTCCTTATTTTAATTATAATAGTACTCGCTGCAGTATATGCGGTTATTGACAAGCCTGTATCTGTTTATGATGCTTCCTGTGATACCAGTAAATTTCAGGCGCAGGTATTAGAAGTCGGACAGATAGCTTCGCAGAAGTTCGTATGCGAAGAGGCCTATATGGATGGTATCTCATTAAAACTGGCTGCGAATGCAGTGCCGGATAAAGAAAAGGTATTAGTAGCATATGAAGTTGTAGATGACAGCACTGGTAAAGTAGTTGCAAAGGGTACGGAGAATCTTGGAAAATTACGCAGCGGAAAATTCTTCAAGATGAAATTCGACAGAGTAAATGATTGTAAGGATAAAGCATATACATTAAATTTCCAGGTTACAAAGTGTGATGTGGGAAATGTACAGATCTTTTATACCCCGGGAACCGATAAAGGGGAAGCACTCGTATATGCAGGAACACCGATTGATGGAATCGGAGTTATGCGTACACTGACGCATCGGTTTGATCTGGAAACATATATCGTAACATTATGTTTTGCTGCGTATATTGTGTTATTTATGAGATGGTTATATAAATTATTTAAGTAATAAAAAGGCGGGCAGAAATTATATCTGGCTGCCTTTTTGGATTATATCAAAGTGTGCAGGGTGACGTCATGAAAGAAAAGATAAAGAAAATAGATAGCTATATAAAGGCATACGGGATAAGAAAGACTGTGGGGCTTTTGTATGAAAAGGCAACGCATAAAGATCAGAAAGACTATGAACGATGGCTTGAAAGACACAAGATAACAGAGACAATACGTGAAGCGCAAAAAGAGACGGTGTTCAATAAACAGCCATGTTTTAGTATAGTCGTTCCATTATATAAAACACAGGAAAAATATTTAAAAGAGCTTCTGGAATCTATCAAAGGTCAAACATATTCAAACTGGGAACTCTGTCTGTCGGATGGAAGTGGGCTGGATTCCCCGCTGAAAGAGGTTTTGAAAGAATTGGAATATAGTGACAGCAGAATAAAAGTCATTAGTTCGAAAGAACCCTTAAAGATAGCAGAGAATACAAATGCTGCAATTGAGATTGCAACGGGGGATTATATCGTATTTGCTGATCATGATGATATATTATCGATAGATGCATTATACGAATGTGCAAAATGTATCAATGAAAATCCGAAAGTAGATATGATATATTCTGATGAGGATAAGGTATCTATGGATGGACAAACATATTTTGAACCACATTTTAAGCCGGATTTGAATGTGGATCTGCTGTGTTCGGTTAATTATTTTTGTCATCTGGTTGTGGTTAAAAGACAACTGTTAGAACAGGCTGGGAATTTAAATGGAGAATATAATGGCGCTCAGGACTATGACTTTGTGTTGCGTTGTGTGGAAAAAACAGATGCAGTGTATCATATTCCGAAGATATTGTATCATTGGCGGGCACATATGGATTCAACGGCAGAAAATCCGGAAAGTAAACGCTATGCCTTTGAAGCGGGGAGAAGAGCAATTCAAAAGCACTATGAACGGATCGGATTAAAGGATGCATATGTAGAAGAAACAGCATATCCCGGAACGTATCGTACACGTTACAAATATGCAGACAAACCGAAAGTGTCGATCATTATTGATGAGATTACGAAGAAGGAATTACTGGGAAAAACTTTGCAATCAATAAAAGAAAATGATTATCCGGATTATGAAGTGATTATAGTAGATTGTACAGAGAAGAAAGAAATAGAAGAATTCGTTGAAAAGTATCAGGATAAGCGAATACGTGTAAAACGAGGGGAAAAGATATGGACAGCATCAAAACGGAAAAATGAAGGGGCTGGCTGTGCAAAAGGAGAGTATCTGATCTTCTTGGCTGGAAATGCAGAGTATGCGGACAAAGAAGGAATATCAGAACTGGTTTCCGTGGCTATGAGAAGTGATGTCGGAGTAGTTGGGACAAGAAGTTATTATAAGAACGGAACAGTAGAACATGCGGGCTGTGTGATCGGAATGAATGGGACTGCAGGAAGCCTCTTTGAGCACACACTTCGAGGAGAAAATGGATATTTTTCACATATTGTAACACAGATGCAGTATAGTGCAGTTGCAGGTGCGTGTATGATGGTGAAGAAAGATATATTTGAAAAAGTGAAAGGATTTGATGAGGATTACAAAGGAGAACTGGGAAAAGTGGATCTTTGCCTGAAAATTAGAAATAAGCATATGAGTGTTGTTTATAATCCGTATGTGAAAGTGATGCGTTGGAGTAACGAACTGCGAAACAACGAAAATGATGAAAAACTTTTTAAGAAACAATGGGCAGAAATATTGGAAAAGGACGATCCGTATTATAACAAGAATTTGTCATTGAGTGTATCAGGATGTAATATAAGATAAGAATATTGTTATCAGGAATGAAAAAAGTATGAGGAAAAATTATGTGAAAGAAAAAAGTTGTTTTAGATCAATTTGATTTTATCCGTGCAATAGCATGTTTGGGAATTGTATTGTATCATTTTGCAGTAGAATATGGCTGGCCGGATATATTTAATAATTATGTTGGTGGTGTTACTTATGGAGATATTTACGTTACAGTATTTTTCTTCATTTCAGGTGCATTACTATTTTATAATCATAGCGAAGTAGATGATTTAAAATTATTTTATAAAAAAGAGCATTATCTATCTTCCCGGCATTTTATATTGCATGGGGATTAATGTATATAAGGGATGTGCTGAGATATAAAAGTTTGTTTTACAGAGGAAACCCGGCCAGCATTATTTTGTCTTTGATTGGAATGGATGGATACCTTGCATTTAAGATAAATGATTATTATATTCTGGGAGAATGGTTTATAGGTGCGATCATCCTCCTCTATATCTTATATCCATTACTTACGTGGATGAAGAGAGAATATAAGTGGGTTACATTTGGTTTAGTGATTCTTCTTTACATACTTTCCCTGAAAATTAATTTAACGGGGATGGTATCTTTTCGGATGTTACCATCCTGTCTGATTAGTTTTTATGCAGGTATGCTTTTTGTTGAACACAGAAAAAGTGCTGAAAAATACTGGTAGATCGCAGGAATTTTATTAGTGATTTTGAAATGCATTGAACCGGGCAATATGAATATAAAAGGACATATCGCAGGTTTCCTTATGGCATATATGTTATATGGTATTGGTACTTATTTAATGAAAATAAATATTATAAACAAGGTGATGAAATTTATTGGCGGCATTTCATATGAGGCCTTTTTGACACACCATGTTACGATTTGCCTGTTCATAAAGTTTGTACCGGCAGATGCAACGGTGATGATGCGAGTAATATTATTGATTGCAATTTTGGCGGTGACCGGTATTTCGGCTGTTGTTTTAAAACAGGTATGCAAAACAATCATGTCTTTAGGAAGGGCACGAAAGAAAAATATCGCTTAATAAAAATGTATGACAGAATTTAAAGAAGGTGAAAAGTATTGAAAAAACCAGGCTACTATTCATCCGGCGAATTTGCCCGCATGGCCCACGTGACCCTGCGGACAATTCGCTATTATGACAAACAGAATATATTAAAACCATCTTACGTCACAGAAGCGGGCGCAAGATTCTACACAGACGAAGACTTCGCCAGACTGCAGCAGATATTACTTTTGAAATATCTGGGATTTTCGCTGGACGATATCCGTGATATGACGATCGATGATGCAGACTATCACTTCATGCTCAATTCTCTTAATATTCAGTTGAAATTAGTCCGTGACCGTATCGAACAGATGCAGCTGGTGGAACAGGCAATTCAGGATACGTCGGATCTGATAAAGAAAGAACACTCCATTGACTGGAGCCAGATGTTGAATCTGATCCATCTGACCGGTATGGAGAAGAGTATGAAGAACCAGTATCAGGATGCATCGAACATTTCCGCAAGAATCAATCTACATAGCCTGTATTCGCAGAATACGAAAGGATGGTTTCCATGGATTTTCGAACAACTGGAATTAAAGCCGGGAATGAAGGTTCTGGAGCTGGGATGTGGAGATGGTACACTCTGGAACGTGGACAGGGATAAGATTCCGGAACAGACGGAGATCGTAGTATCAGATATATCGGATGGAATGTTAAGAGATGCAAGGCGTACGATCGGTGCAGACGACAGTAGGTTCAGGTTCCGTGTATTTGATGCGGGAAGAATACCTTATGATGAGGATTCATTTGATCTTGTAATTGCTAATCATGTGTTGTTTTATTGCGAGAATATTCCGAAAGTCTGCAAGGAAGTAAAACGTGTATTGAAGCCGGGAGGAAGATTTGTCTGCAGTACATATGGCAATGATCATATGAGAGAAGTGAGTGAACTGGTACAGAAGTTCGATGACCGGATCGTACTGGCAGCAAAGAATCTGTATGAGCGTTTTGGAAAAGAGAACGGAGAAGGAATTCTTAAGAAGGATTTTGAAAAGATAGAGTGGAGGCGGTATGAGGATTCGCTTATCGTGCCGGAACCGGAGCCATTGATTTCTTATATCTTGTCGTGCCATGGAAATCAGGGACAGTATATTCTGGATCATTACAAGGAGTTCCAGTCTTATGTGCGTAAGAAGACGGAAGGCGGGTTCCACATTACGAAAGATGCCGGGATTTTTGTTGGATATAATGGTTGAGAATAATAGAAATATCGTGCATAATAAAAGTAAGTATAAAAAAGTGTAGAGTGTTGGTGAAGATCGGCAGGTGGCAGAGTTGAAAAAGTTTTTTAATGTAAATGGGAGTTGTAATCCGCAAATACACTATATGATAGATTTATCGGAACGTCTATCAGAGATTAAAAAAATGGTAGATGCCGGAGAGTACTTTACAATTAACAGGGCAAGACAGTATGGAAAGACAACATTGCTGGCTGCTTTGGCAGAATATTTGAAAAGTGATTATAAGGTGATCAGTCTTGATTTTCAGACAATCAGTTATGGAGATTTTGAGAATGAAGAAAAATTTGTTGCTGCGTTTTCAAACGAGATATTGATATCAGAATACGATATACCAGAAGATATCAGAAGTACTTTGTTACATTTGGCGGATGGAAAAGAGAGGAATGTAACCTTATCAGTGCTGTTTCGTACGTTGTTGCAGTGGTGCAGAATTTCAGAAAAACCGCTGGTATTGATTATTGATGAAGTTGATACAGCTACAAATAATCAGGTGTTTGTTGATTTTTTGGCTCAACTGCGTGCATATTATCTGCGTAGGATGCAGATGCCTACATTTCGGTCAGTGATACTTGCAGGAGTATACGACGTGAGAAATGTAAAAAGTAAGATCAGGCCGGAAGAAAATCATAAGACGAACAGTCCGTGGAATATAGCAGCGAAATTTAAGATAGATATGAATTTTTCAGTAGATGATATATCGGGAATGCTGAATGAATATGAACAGGATTATCAGACAGGAATGGATGTAGTGGAGATTGCAGAAATGATTTATTCTTATACATCAGGATATCCGTATCTTGTGTCATGTTTATGTAAAATGATAGATGAAGATATCAAAGGTGAAAGCAAGACAGCATGGAGTAAACAGGATGTACTGACTGCTGTGAAAATGTTGTTGAATGATAAAAATCCATTATTTGAATCTTTAATCGGAAAATTGAATGAATATCCGGGAGTGAAAAATCTGATTTACAGATTGCTGTTCAGAGGTGAAAATATAGGTTATAATCCAGATGACAGTGGAATAGATATGGCTGAAATGTTTGGATTTATAAAAGTTCGAAATGGAAATGTCTATATTGCAAACCGCATTTTTGAAACACGTCTTTACAATATGTTTCTTATGTCAACAGATGAACAGGAAAAGGATGTATATAGAGAAGGGGCAAGATTAAAAAATCAGTTTATACATGATGGTGCGTTGGATATGTAGCGTATTCTTGAAAAGTTTGTAGAATATTTTGATGATATTTACGGTGATAGAGATGAAAAATTCCTGGAAGCGGATGGCCGGAGATATTTTATGCTTTTTTTGAAACCGATCATTAATGGAACAGGGAATTATTATATTGAGGCAAGAACAAGGAATGATGAACAGACGGATATGATCATTGATTATCTAGGACAGCAGTATATCATTGAGATGAAGATATGGCATGGGAATGCCTACAATGAAAGAGGAGAAAAGCAACTTTCGGATTATCTGGAGTATTATCATGTGGATAAGGGATATATGCTGAGCTTTAATTTTAATAAGAATAAGAAGATTGGTGTAAAAGAAGTGGTGTTAGGAGAGAAGCTGTTGATTGAAGCAGTTGTTTGATTCCGGAAAATTAAAGTTATGATCAGCGATGAGTCGTAATTCTTAAGAACTTCTTAAATATTACAGGAAAGTTACAAAAAAATAAAAAAAGTACTTGAAGGTGACCTAAGGTCACCTTTTATAATCTAATTAACACGGAACATGGAGACTAGAATAGAAAGTAAAGAACTTGATAACCTATTTATACAAAACGAGGAGGTTCCTGAAATGAAAGGAATTATTTTAGCAGGTGGTTCAGGCACACGTCTGTATCCATTAACAATGGTAACATCAAAGCAGTTACTGCCAATCTATGACAAGCCGATGATCTATTATCCAATGTCAGTGCTGATGAACGCAGGTATCCGTGATATCCTGATCATCTCAACACCACAGGATACACCAAGATTCCAAGAACTGTTGGGAGACGGACATCAGTTTGGAGTAAATCTGTCATATGCAGTACAGCCAAGCCCGGACGGACTTGCTCAGGCATTTATCATCGGAGAAGAATTCATCGGTAATGATACAGTAGCAATGGTTCTCGGAGATAACATTTTTGCAGGTCATGGACTGAATAAACGTCTGAAAGCTGCTGTTGAGAATGCAGAGACCGGAAAGGGAGCTACTGTATTTGGATATTATGTAGATGATCCGGAACGTTTCGGTATCGTAGAATTTGATCACGAGGGAAAAGCTATTTCCATCGAAGAAAAACCGGCACAGCCAAAGAGCAACTACTGTGTAACAGGATTGTATTTCTATGACAACAATGTTGTGAAGTATGCAAAAGAGTTAAAGCCAAGTGCACGTGGAGAACTGGAGATCACAGATCTGAACCGTGTATATCTTGAAAAAGGTGATTTGAATGTAGAACTTCTCGGACAGGGATTCACATGGCTGGATACAGGTACACACGAAAGCCTTGTAGATGCAACCAACTTCGTGAAGACGGTTGAGACACATCAGCACCGTAAGATCGCATGCCTGGAAGAGATCGCATACCTGAATGGATGGATCAGCAAGGACGAGGTAATGGAAGTATATGAAGTTCTGAAGAAGAACCAGTATGGACAGTACTTAAAAGACGTCCTGGATGGAAAATATAAAGAAAATCTGTACTAAAATCTATACTAAGAAATGATACAAAAAAGGAGAAATCAAAAAATGACAATTATCGTAACCGGAGGAGCCGGATTTATCGGAAGTAACTTTGTATTTCATATGTTAAACAAATACCCGGACTATCGTATCGTTTGTCTGGACTGCCTGACATATGCAGGTAACTTATCTACACTGGAGCCAGTGATGGACAACCCGAATTTCAGATTTGTAAAAGAAAGCATCACAGACCGTGAGGCTGTTTACAAATTATTCGAAGAAGAGAAACCGGATATGGTTGTAAACTTTGCAGCAGAAAGCCATGTAGACCGTTCTATCGAGAATCCGGAAGTATTCCTGGATACAAATATCAAAGGTACAGCAGTACTTATGGATGCCTGCAGAAAATATGGTATCAAACGTTACCATCAGGTATCTACTGATGAAGTATACGGCGATCTGCCGCTTGACAGACCAGACCTGTTCTTCACAGAGGAGACACCGATCCACACAAGCAGCCCATACAGCTCATCTAAGGCAGCAGCAGACCTGTTAGTTCTTGCTTATCACAGAACATACGGACTGCCGGTATCTATCAGCAGATGCTCCAACAACTACGGACCATATCACTTCCCGGAGAAACTGATTCCGCTGATGATCGCCAATGCACTGAATGACAAGCCGCTTCCGGTATACGGAGAAGGATTAAATGTACGTGACTGGTTATATGTAGAAGATCACTGCAAGGCAATCGATCTGATCATCCATAACGGAAGAGTCGGAGAAGTATACAACGTAGGTGGACACAACGAAAAGACGAACATCGAGATCGTTAAGATCATCTGTAAAGAGCTTGGAAAACCGGAAAGCCTGATCACTCACGTTGCAGACCGTAAGGGACATGATATGCGTTATGCGATCGATCCTACAAAGATCCACAACGAACTTGGATGGCTTCCGGAGACCAAATTCGAAGATGGTATTAAGAAGACAATCAAATGGTATCTTGAAAATAAGGAATGGTGGGAGACGATCATTTCCGGAGAATACCAGAACTATTATGAGAAAATGTATGCTCACCGAGAGGAGATTTAAGAATGAAAGTATTAGTGACAGGTGTTGGCGGACAGCTTGGTCATGATGTGATGAACGAACTGGCATCCCGTGGACATGAGGGAATCGGTTCTGACATTAAGGAAACATACAGCGGTATCCAGGACGGTACAGCGGTAACAACCATGCCGTATGTACCGATGGATATCACAGATGCTGCTTCTGTAGAGAAGGTTCTGACTGATGCAAAACCGGATGTAGTGGTACACTGCGCTGCATGGACAGCCGTAGATCTTGCAGAAGACGAAGATAAGAAAGATATCGTAAAAGCGGTCAATGCGACAGGAACAAAGAACATTGCAGATGTATGTAAAAAGTTAGACTGCAAGATGGTATACATCAGTACAGACTATGTATTTGACGGACAGGGTGAGAAAGCATGGGAGCCGGACTGTAAAGATTACAAGCCGTTAAATGTATACGGAGAGACAAAGCTTGCCGGAGAACTTGCGGTTTCTGAGACTCTGGATAAATACTTCATTGTGCGCATCGCATGGGTATTTGGAAAGAACGGAAAGAACTTCATCAAGACAATGTTAAACGTAGCAAAGACACACGATACATTAAAGGTTGTAAATGATCAGATCGGAACACCGACTTACACATTTGACCTTGCAAGACTTCTGGTTGACATGATCGAGACGGATAAATACGGATACTATCATGCAACAAATGAAGGCGGATATATCAGCTGGTATGATTTTACAAAAGAAATCTTCCGCCAGGCAACAGCGCTTGGGCATGAAGAGTACAGCGAAGAGAAAGTGAAGGTTCTTCCGGTCACAACAGAAGAGTACGGCGTATCAAAGGCTGCAAGACCTTTCAACAGCAGATTGGACAAGAGCAAACTTGTGGAGAATAGATTTACTCCGCTTCCGACATGGCAGGATGCGCTTGGAAGATATCTGAAAGAGATTGAGTTTTAAAAGATAATGAAAGTGTATAATCTCAGCTACAGTATGTGGCTGAGATTAACTCGTATAATGGATTGGTTTAAAATTTGGTATAAAAAGGAGATAAAAAAATGGGACAGATTAAAGTAGAAAAGAATGTAGGCGGTATCCAAGGGTTGTGCGTGATTGAACCTACCGTTCACGGTGACGCAAGAGGATATTTTATGGAAACATATAACCAGAAAGACATGGAAGAGGCCGGACTTACGATGCAATTCGTACAGGACAACCAGTCAAGTTCTACAAAAGGAGTGCTCAGGGGATTACATTTTCAAAAAGAATTTCCACAGGGAAAATTGGTTCGTGTCGTAAAAGGTTCTGTATTTGATGTAGCAGTAGATTTAAGAAGTGACAGTGAGACATATGGAAAATGGTTTGGTGTAGAATTGACAGAAGAGAATAAGAAACAATTTTATATTCCAGAAGGATTTGCACATGGATTTCTGGTGCTGAGTGATCTTGCAGAATTTTGCTATAAATGCACAGACTTTTATCATCCTGGAGATGAAGGCGGTCTTGCTTGGAATGATCCGGAAATTGGCATTGATTGGCCAACACTTACCGGTGAGTACAAGGGAACAGCTTCGGGAGAAGGATATGCGTTGGAAGATGGAACAGCTTTGAATTTGAGTGATAAGGATCAACTTTGGGTTGGACTGAAAGACACATTTAAATTTTAATAATCACTTAATACAATAGTGAAAAATAAAGAGGAGAAAACGGAATGATTTCATATTGTAAAAAAAATAAAAAAATGATAGTTGTGGTTTTATGCTTTTCTATCTTGATTTTTTTGCAGAAAATTCTTGTTTTTAATATAGGATATGATACAGATCAGTATTTGGCAGATATAAGTGAAACAAGGAAAACTTGGCTCTCAAGTGGGCGCTATATGTTGGCCTTTGTTGACTTTATTATCCGTAAAATAGGATATAATATGCATATTTTTTATTTGATAACTGCGATTAATGTTGCTATATCTACAATACTTTTTTTAGGCTTTTTGAATTTGTTGTATAAAAAAGATGATTTTATAAGAGATATATTGACCGCTATCATATTAATCAGTTCTCCTATATTTCTTGAACAATATTATTTTTCATTACAGGCAATAGAGGTATCATTTTCAATTGCTTTAATGATGTTGGCCTATCTACAAGTGTACTGGTGGATGGTTGACGGAAGAAGAATATATAGTGCAACAGTTATTTTGACTTTAAGTTGCTGTTTTGGCTTTTACCAATCAAATGTTGTATTGTTTATTGTTGGTGTTCTCATTATACTATTAGCGATTAATGAAGAAGATACGAAAAAAAATATAAATTATATTACAAAGTGTTTTGTAATATGGATATTGTCTTTATGTGGGTATTTAATAATAAAAAAAATTGTATTAATTTGTTTGAATATCGAAAAAGGAGAATATTTAGAAAGTCAGATTACATGGTTAACAGGATCAGTGGCTGAATCCTGTTTTATGATTGCAAAATCTATTGGCAGAGTTGTATTTGGACTTGGCCATATACTTAATTTAGGATATTTAGTATGTATTGTTTTAGTAATATGGAAAATAAGTAAATCAGGGACTATTATTAAGTGGAAAAATTTTTATTTGGCAGCATTGTTAATTGCTCCACTGCTTTTAAATATTGTAATGGCGAGCAGATTGTTGATAAGATCTGTGCTAGGGGTACCATTTGTATGTGCATTTTTCTTCTGGTATTATTATAAAGAAAATAAAAAATTTTTTGTGTTATTTATGTTAATTATTCTATCACAGTTGATAAACGGACAATTATTGATATATTCAGATAATGTTCGCTATACAAATGATATTAAGATTGCAAAAAAAATATATCAAGACTGTAATGCCAATAAGAAAAGTGTAATTGTTTTTTATGGTGTTGAGCGTCCTGAAAATTGGGGGTTTTCTTATAAAGGGCAAACCTTTGGACACTCATTTTTTGAGTGGAGTAATGGAGGCCCTGATGCGGATGAAATAAGGATATGGTATTTTATGAAGTTGCATGGAATGAAATTTGAATTACCGAATGAAGAAGAAGTGGAAATAGGTAAAACAATAAATTTCTCAAAGGATTTCCCCGAAAAAGGGTATATTGTGAAAAAAAAGGGTTGTTATTATGTGAATTTAGGAAAGTGAAGCAAAGGGGTAATGAATGAAAAATGCAAAGATATCTCTGATAATTCCATGCTATAATGAAGCAGAAAATATTTATGCATTTTATAACATGGTAAAGGAGTCGTATAAACAAGAGATAAAGAATATAGAATTTGTGTTTATAGATGATGGTAGTAGCGATTCGACTTTTTGCAAATTGCAAGAATTATATAACCGATATGAGCATATTAAAGTGATTTGTTTTTCAAGAAATTTTGGAAAAGAAGCCGCTATTTATGCAGGATTATCACATGCTGGTGGAAAATATAATTGTATTATAGATGCGGATTTGCAACAGTCACCAGAGGTTGTAAAAGAAATGGAAGAACTTTTGGATTTGAATGATGATGTGGATTGTGTCGCAGCATATCAACAAGTAAGACATGAAGGAAAAATTCTAAGTGTATTTAAGAACTGCTTTTATAGAATGATTAATCGAATGACAGATATAGAGTTCGTTGCAGGTGCAAGTGATTTTCGAATGTTTAGAAAAAATGTTAAAGATGCAATTCTAAATTTGCAAGAGCGCTATAGATTTTCTAAAGGGATTTTTTCGTGGATAGGATTTGAGACTGCATATATTCCATATGAAGTACAGGAAAGGCATAGTGGGAACAGTAAGTGGTCTTTTAGAAAATTAATAAAATATGGCATAGGTGGAATTGTGTCATTTACAACAACTCCATTAAAAATAGCAATGCATATGGGTGGAATTATTTCAGGTGCATCGTTTATTTATTTAGTTATTGTGATTGCACAAAAATTAATAAACGATATAAAAGTTCCGGGATATCCGACATTAGTTTCGCTAATTTTGCTCTTAGGAGGAGTCCAGTTGATTATGCTGGGGATAATAGGAGAGTATTTGGGACGCACATATATAGAAGGGAAAAATAGACCGATATACATTGCAAAAAAGATATTGGAGGATTAGATAAGAGGGTACATCTTTGGGGTGTGCCCTTTTAATTGTTATTGCTGTCTTCATGTAATATTAAGAATATAAATATTGCTCAATTGTTAAGTATATGTTACAATAAATCAGATAAAAAGGAAGAAATTGTAGTAGTAATAGATAGATATAAGGGGAAAATCTCCATGAGTAATTTAGATTATTTGAATATGATAAAGAAAGTATCGCCTTATAATATAAAAAAAGGCATACTTTATTTGCGTCATTATGGAGCAAAAGGATTTTGGATAAAATTAACGGAGCGTTTTCAAAAGAGCGATATTGATTATAAAGAATGGTATGAGAACCATAAGCCTTCTGAACAGGAACTGGAAAAACAACGGGCAAGATCCTTTGGATATGCGCCAAAGATCAGTATATTGGTACCGGTATATAATACGCCGGAGGTCTTTTTGAAACAGATGATTCAGTCGGTGAGAAAGCAGACATATACGAAATGGGAGTTATGTATTGCCAATGCCAATCCAAAGAACGAAGAGGTAAAGAAGATTCTGGATGTAGCCGCTGGGAAGGATCAGAGGATAAAAGTGGTGGATGTACCGGAAAATGAAGGAATCGCACAGAACACGAATCGTGCACTGGATATAGCGACGGGAGAATTTGTCGGTCTTTTAGATCATGACGATCTTCTGGAAGAGAGTGCATTATATGAGATTGTAAGCTGCCTGAATGAGAAGAAAGAGACAGATGTGCTGTACACAGATGAAGATAAAGTGACGACTGATTTGGAAGAATATTTTTCGCCTAATTTCAAGCCGGACTTTAATCTGGACATGCTGAGAGCAAATAATTACATCTGTCATTTTTTTGTTGCAAAAAAAGAACTGATAGAAAAAGTGGGACGTTTTCGTGCGCAATATAACGGAGCGCAGGATTACGACCTGATCTTACGGTGCACAGAACAGGCACAATATATTGCGCATATTGCAAAGATTTTGTATCACTGGCGTGTGCATAAAGAGTCAACAGCAGACAATCCTTTAAGTAAAATGTATGCGTACGAGGCAGGAAAAAAGGCAATTGAAGAACATCTGAGAAGATGTAATGCCGAAGGTGAAGTATTACAGACAGAAAATCTTGGCTTCTACCGGGTGAAATATCCTGTAAAAGGAAATCCACTGGTATCTATACTGATTCCGAATAAAGATCAGACAGAAACGCTGGATCAATGTCTAAGATCTATAGAAAAATTGACAGATTATAAGAATTATGAAATTATCATAATAGAAAATAACAGTACCAAACAGCAGACATTTGAATATTACAAAAAAATAGCAAATGAAAAAATCCGCGTTGTATACTGGGAAGGTGAATTTAATTATTCTGCCATTAATAATTTCGGCGCAAAGCAGGCAAAAGGCGACTATCTGCTGCTTCTTAATAACGATATGGAAGTGATCAGTCATGACTGGCTGACAGAACTGATTGCGCATTGTCAGCGCCCGGAAGTAGGAGCTGTTGGGGCAAGATTATATTATCCGGATGATACCGTGCAGCACGCAGGAATCATCATTGGAATCGGTGGTGTTGCCGGAAGTGTCTTTGTAGGAATGAAACGTGGATACACAGGATATATGCACAGAGCTGCGATCCAGCAGGATCTGAGTGCGGTTACGGCGGCCTGTATGATGATGAAACGATCCGTGTTTGAAGAAGTGGACGGTCTGGAAGAAAAACTGAAAGTGGCATTTAATGATGTGGACTTATGCCTGCGGATCCGGGAGAAAGATTATCTGATCGTCTACGATCCTTATGTGGAGTTATACCACTATGAATCGAAGACAAGAGGCGCAGAAGATACGAAAGAAAAAGTCAGAAGATTCCAAAGCGAGATTGAATATATGCGATGCCATTGGATCAATATATTAAAGAACGGCGATCCCGCTTACAACCCGAATCTTACATTGAAAAAATGGGATTATTCTTTAAGGGTGAATTAGCGGAGAAATTATGTGTGAAGTAACAATCGTAATACCAAACTATAAAGGAAAAGAATACTTGCTTCCCTGTGTACAAAGTCTGTATGAAAAGGACGGGACAGAGAAACGAATATTGATTGTTGACAATGCTTCGAATGACGGGAGCATTGAAGCGGTCAAAGAAGAATATCCGGAAGTAGAATGTATCCTTCTGGATCAAAACTATGGATTTTGCCGAGCTGTCAATATCGGAATAAAAAAGGCAGATACACCGTATGTGATCTTGCTGAATAATGATACGGTTATAAGAGAAAATTATGTCGGATATCTGTTGCGTGCGATAAAAAATGCACCGGATATATTCTCTGTTGAGCCGAAGATGATTCAATACCATGACCAGTCCAGAATAGACAGTGCGGGCACTTATTATAATGCACTTGGATGGGCATTTGCATATGGAAAGGATAAAAGTGTAGAGAAATATAATACTCCACGGAAGATCTTTGCGGCATGTGCAGGTGCCGCAATCTATCGGAAAGAGGTATTTGACAAGATCGGGCTGTTTGACGAAAAGCACTTTGCATACCTGGAAGATATCGACGTCGGATACCGGGCAAGGATAGCCGGTTATGAGAATCGATATGAACCGAAGGCGGAAGTGATTCATGTCGGAAGCGCAGCAAGTGGTACAAGATATAATGAATTTAAGATAAAGATATCTTCACGCAACAATGTATATTTGTTGTATAAGAATATGCCCTTTGGACAGAAGATATTCAACAGTCCATTTCTGTTCCTGGGATTTCTGACGAAATATATGTTTTTCAGAAGTAAAGGATATGGAAACTTATACCTGGAAGGTCTGAAAGAAGGATGGCATATGGGAACAAAAACGGATAAAGTAGTATTTAAAGGCAGTAATCTGAAGAATTATATGAAGATTCAGATAGAACTCTGGATCAATATTTTCAGACGCCTGCAGTAAGAATGTACAGGTGAAATAAATGATAAAGTTGGTGAAAAAAATTGATTAAGGAAAATCAAAGTTTATTAAATAAATTACATGTGGCTCTGGATGCGCTTGTGATCGTGATATCGTATATCTTGTCTTGGTACTTGAGATTCAGGAGCGGAATCTTTGAGATGGATGCATGGTATCTGTCATTACAGGTGTATATGAGTGCTCTGATATTTATTGTACCGGGATATCTGCTGTTATATTATATCTTTCAGCTGTACACACCAAAGAGAGTGAGAGGAAGAAGACTGGAAGCCTGGAATATATTGCAGGCCAATACCATCGGATTTCTGGTATTTATATTAGTTCTTTATTTCAGACATCAGACGGATTTTTCCAGAACCATGATCTTTGTTTTCTATTGTATCAATATTTTTCTGGAGGTACTGGAACGTAATCTTATAAGAATGGGACTTCGCAAGATCCGGAGCCAGGGATTTAATCAGAAGCATATCCTTCTGATCGGATACAGCCGTGCGGCAGAGCAGTATATAGACCGTATCCTGATGAATCCGGACTGGGGTTATTGTATCAGAGGAATCCTTGCCGATAACGTTCCGAGAGGAACAGAATATAAAGGAATAAAGGTTCTTGGAAGAATTGATAATCTTGAGATTGTACTTCCGGAAAACAAACTGGATGAGATTGTGATCACACTGGGACTTGCAGAGTATCATAAGCTGGAAAAGATAGTTAAAATGTGTGAAAAATCCGGTGTGCATACGAAATTTATTCCGGATTATAATAATGTGATACCGACGAAACCGTATACAGAAGATCTTCAGGGACTTCCGGTCATCAATATCCGCAGGGTTCCACTCAGTGATCCGTTAAACAGATGGATGAAACGTGGTGTGGATATATTTGGTGCCATAGTGGCTATTGTTATATTTTCTCCGGTCATGCTTGCTACTGCGGTTATGATCAAGAAGACATCGCCTGGTCCGCTTATCTTTTCACAGGAAAGAGTCGGACTGCAGAATAAACCATTTAAAATGTACAAATTCCGTTCGATGATCGTTCAGGATGAGAAAAAAGAAAAAAAAGGCTGGACGACGAAGGACGATCCGAGAGTTACGACGGTAGGACGCTTTATCAGAAAAACGAGTATTGATGAACTTCCGCAACTCTTTAATGTGCTGCGAGGTGATATGAGTCTGGTAGGACCGAGACCGGAGAGGCCACAGTTCGTCGAGAAATTTAAAGAAGAGATACCGAGATATATGATCAAGCATCAGGTAAGACCGGGACTCACCGGATGGGCACAGGTGAATGGATACAGAGGAGATACTTCTATTAGAAAGAGAATAGAGCATGACCTGTATTACATTGAAAACTGGACACTTGGATTTGACTTTAAAATTATATTTTTAACATTTTTTAAAGGGTTTATTAACAAAAATGCTTATTAGTACTTAAGGAGAAGTCATGAGTAAACGTAGAAAGAAGAAATTAAACAGAAGGCAGCAGGAAATACGAAGAAAAAGACTGAAAAAAAGAAAAAGACGCAGAGCAATTGTAATTATTATAGAATTGATTATTTTATGCATACTTGGAACGACCGCATTTGCATTATTCAAACTTGGAAAGATGGAACGTACAAGTCTGACAAATATAAAAAATAACGGTCTGAAACAGACGGGATATACGAATATCGCTTTATTTGGGCTGGATTCCAGGGGAAAAAGCCTCGGAAAAGGGAATAGAACAGACACGATCATGGTCGCCAGCATTAATAATGAGACCAAAAAGGTGAAGCTTATATCGGTATATCGGGATACAATGCTAAAACAGAATGGTGAGCATTATGACAAAGCAAATGCGGCATATTCGGTGGGAGGTCCGGAAACAGCTGTAAATATGCTGAATGAGAATCTGGATCTGGATATTCAGGATTATGTCAGTGTGAATTTCCTCGCATTGGCAGATGTGATTGATATGGTAGACGGAATCACCGTGAAGATGACAGATGAAGAAGTCGTGCATATGAATAACTACTGTGTAGAGACATCAAAAGTAACAGGAAAAAAATATAAAAAAATTGAGCCGGCGGTGGCAGGGACTTATAAGTTAAATGGTGTACAGGCTGTATCATATGCAAGAATCAGATATACGGCAGGCGGAGATTATAAGAGAACAGAAAGGCAGAGACTTGTTCTTGAAAAGACAGCTAATAAATTAAAAAAGCAGAATCTGGCAACAATTAATAAAATTATAGATAAGGTGATGCCGGAAGTATCGACAAGCTTTTCAACGAAAGAAATTCTTGCACTTGCTTCAGGAGCCTTTGATTTCGAATTGGGAGAAACTAGTGGATTTCCATTTGATCTGGAAACGCCAGACAGCGTTCCGGGATATAGCGGCTCCTATGTAATTCCAAAGGGATTAGAGGAGAATGTAATAAAATTGCATGAATTCCTGTTCCCGGATGAGGATTATACGCCGACAGAAACGGTCACAAATATCAGTGATACACTGATTAATATGACAAATGTATATCCAAGTACGACAGGAAGTGGAACGTCACAATATGAATAAGACAAAAGTAGATGTTATCATTCCGGTATACCATCCGGGAAAAGAATTTGAAAAGATCATTGACAGATTAGAAAAACAAATATATAAAGTGGATCATATCATTCTGCTTCATACAAGGGACGGGCAGAGTTTGGAAAATCTGAAGCAAAAGTATAACAATATAGTTATCGTTGAGATTGAACCGGAGGAGTTTGATCATGCAGCGACGAGAGATAAAGGAATCAGGATATCAGGGGCAGACATTGTAATATGTATGACACAAGATGCATGTCCGGACAATGACCGATTAACAGAAGAATTGGTACATGCACTGGACAATGACCGAATAGCAGTTGCATATGCAAGACAGCTTCCCAGAAAAGAAAGTACAATTCTTGAAAGATACACAAGGCAATTTAATTATCCGGCAGAGAGCAGGGAGAAAAGAAAATCTGATTTAAAAGATATGGGAATAAAAACATATTTCTGCTCGGATGTATGTGCTGCGTACAATCGGAAAAAATATATAGAAAATGGTGGTTTTGTAGAAAAAGCTATATTTAATGAAGATATGTTGTATGCAGCGAAGGTGATACAGAACGGAGAGAGTATTTATTATAATGCAGAAGCCAGGGTGATTCATTCTCATAACTACAATTTTATGCAGCAATTTCACCGGAATTTCGATATGGCGGTATCGCAGGCGGAGCATCCGGAAATATTTGAAGGAATCAGTTCTGAAAAGGAAGGTATGAAACTGGTAAAGAATACCATGAAATATCTGGCACATCAGGGAAAACCATGGATGATCTGGAAGTTGTTCACTGACTGCGTGGCAAAATACTCCGGATATTTTCTTGGAAAAAGATATCATAGATTGCCGAAAAAAATCATATTAAAATGTACAATGAATCCGCGATATTGGAGATAAAAAGGAAAACGCACCTGAAAATATTGAAATTTAGAAAAAAATAGGGTAATATGTAAAAAGGTTTGTGTTGAATTAGGATAAATGCGGAAAGGATATGAAATATGGCAAGAAATACAAAAAGAAAAGTCAGGCGGAGAGGGCGTCGGAAGAAGAGAGGATTTGCTTCCTGGTCTTTGGGAAAGAAGATAGGAGCAGTTTTAGGCGGAACATTTCTTGCTGTTGCTGTCATTGGTATGGTAATTCTGGCAAGTAAAATGAATAAATTAAAATCCGTAAAGCTTAATACGGATAAGCTGAATATCTCAGATGAGGTGCAACATGAGGAAGGATATACGAACGTTGCTCTGTTTGGACTGGATTCAAGAGAAAATGATCTGGGCAAGGGAAATCGTAGTGATACAACCATGATAGCGAGTCTGAATAATGATACAAAAGAAGTGAAGCTTGTATCAATTTATAGAGATACTTTGTTAGAATTGGATGATGGAAGCTATAATAAAGCCAATGCAGCATATGCTTTTGGCGGTCCGGAAGGAGCCGTCTCGCTGATTAACCGGAATCTGGATATGAATATTGAAAAATATGTGACGGTTAACTTTAACGCACTGGTAGATGTAATAGATGCGGTTGGAGGTCTGGATCTGGAACTTACACATGATGAAGTTGTACATATGAATAATTATTGTGTAGAGACTTCGAAAGTAACAGGAAAGAGTTATGAAAAGATTGAACCGGAAGTAGAGGGCACATATCATCTGAATGGTGTTCAGGCGGTATCTTATTCAAGAATCAGATATACGGCAGGGGGAGATTTTAAACGTGCAGAGCGTCAGCGTCTGGTATTGCAGAAGATTGCCGATAAAGTACAGAATATGAGTGTCGGAACTGTTAATAAGATTATTGACAGTGTATTTCCACAAATATCAACTAATTTTACACTGGCAGAGATGATCGGATATGCGAAAAATCTTACAAAATATAAGCTGGGTGATTCTATTGGATTCCCAGCAGATAATACGACAGATATGCTGAATGAGGTCGGAAGTGTAGTTATTCCGGATACATTGTCTTCAAATGTAATGGAAGTACATAAGTTCCTGTTTGGAAATGATGGTTATACTGTGTCAAGTACAATTACAAGTGTAGAAAATGGAATTGCTGAAAAATCATCAGATAAAGCAAAGAGCGGTTCGACAGTAGATGATGATGAGGTTCCTGGTTCTGCAGGATATAAGAGTACATATTCTAACAGCACTTCGGGAACAACCGGCAACACTTCGGGAACAACTGGCAGCGGTTATGGAACGACAACAGGAACGACAGGCGGGTATTCATCTGGAAGTACAACGGGAAGTGGAACGACAACAGGAACAACCGGCAGCAGTTATGGAACAACCGGCGGCAACTATGGAACGACAACAGGAGGAACAACAACCGGAACAACATCAGGGACGACGACCGAAACGACGGATGGTACGGAATAAATAGTAATAAAAAGAAAAAGAGGTAGGTTACATGAGAAAAATAAAGAAATTAGTTGTAACATTCTTGGCAATTTGTCTGATGTGTCCAGGCTTATCTGTAATTACAGAGGCAGCAACAGCTGAATTACGTTTTGCAGATCCATCAACAACGGTGGGCGCAGAGGTTGAGGTCAAAACAAAATTATCTTCAGTGTCATCACTGCAGTCAATGGAAGCAACATTGACATATGATAAAAGTGAATTGAAATTTATCAGTGGTGATAATGCAACTGCAAAGGATGGAACCATTAAGATTTCATGGACAGGTACAGGAACTACTGCAGAATTCAACTTGAAATTTCAGGCTTTAAAAGAAGGAACTTCGAATATAGAGGTATCCAGTGCAACAGGAACAGCAACAGATGGAAGTACACTGGAGATTACACAGGGAAGTTCGGCAGTTACAATTGGTGCGGGAGATCCGTCACTAATCAAGGATGATACGGAAGATCAGAGCGAAGATTCAAAGACGACAGTAGCTGACGGCCCGGTTGTAAAAGTAAATAGTAAAAAATATGTTGTAGGCAATGAATTCTCAGAAGAATTGATTCCGGATGGATTCAAAAAGGGTGAGATGACATTTGAAGGATCTAAATATACTGTGATTACGCAGGAAGCAAGTGGAATCAATGCAATGTATCTGACGGAAAAGAGCAGCGGAGATTCGGATTTCTTCTTGTACAATAGTGATGATGGTTCGTTTTCACCATTTGAGGAAGTAGAAATTGCAAAAGACAGATATATTATTCCACTGATGAATGATGGAAAATTAAAACTTTCAAGCAGATATCAGAAGACAACCCTGACATTAAACGGAAAAGAATTTGATACATGGCAGGATACGAAAGATGCGGAATACTATATTGTTTATGCTTTGAATTCTGATGGAGAAAAGACAACATATCGTTATGATACAACAGACGGAACCTATCAGAAATATTCACCGGAGTCACAGGGAACAACTTCAGGCAATAAAAATAACGGAAAAGGACTCTGGGGGAAGATTCTCAATTTTGTAGAGGAATTTCTTGATATTGTGGTAATCATTGCAATTGCATTGTTCCTGTTAGTGCTGCTGATGTTTATTGTTACTGCGATCAAACTTCGCCACAGAGATTTAGAACTGGATGACCTCTATGATGAGTATGGCATCGATATGGATGAAGAAGAAGCAGTTCTGAAAGAGAAAAAGAAGGAAGAAAAGAAAGAAGAAAAAGCAAAGAAAGCTTCCAAAAAAGTGAAGAAAAAACCAGAAAAGAAATATTACGACGAAGATGAATTCGAAGGTTATGATGATGAAGATGACTTTGATGATGAAGATCCATGGATTACAGAGAATATTGCCAAGGCTATGGACACGTCTAATATGAAAAGCAAAAAATCTTCTAAGAAAAAGAAACCATCCAAAGGCGTCCGTGCCTTAGACGAGACAGGTCCGGCAATCCGTAAACCTGTTAAGAAGATCAATCTAGAGGATACCAATGATTTTGAAGCCTTTACCCCTCTGGATGAAGAAGCATTTGACAACTTCGAAGGCTATTATTCAGAAGATGATGATTATGATCTGTTCGGAGCAGGTTGTGATGATGACGATCTGTTTGATGCGACAGCAGATCTTTTGAGTAATCATCCGGAAAAGAGAAGAAGTCATGCGGAGATGGATGATACATTCAAAATGGATGTGATTGATCTCGATTAAAATAGGATGAATAGAATGAACCGGTTTGCAGAAATCAGAAAGAAATTGATGGAAGCAAACCGGTTTGTTTTTTATTTTCAAGTGTTCCTGACAAGCTTTTTGAGTGTAGAAAATGTATACCCCATCTCCTCCCACTTTGCAAGCAGCTCATCCAGAATCTCGCCATTGGTTCTGGAGGTGTTATGCAGCAGCACGATGGCACCCGGATGGATCCGTCCGAGAAGCTTGTCAAAGGCTTCTTCTTTGGATGGCTGCGCGTCGGCCAGCCAGTCAACGTAGGCAAGACTCCAGAAGAAGGTATGATATCCCATGTCTTTTGCCATCTGCAGATTTTCAGTACTGTATTTTCCCTGTGGCGGCCGGTAGAAGCGGGTCATGGATTTGCCTGTGATATCTTTATACAGAGCTTCCACACTCTTAAGTTCTCCGGAAAATGTCTCCTTTGTTGCAATCTGGGACATGTCGGGGTGATGGAAAGTATGGTTGCCGATGGTATGACCTTCTTTTAACATCTGCTTTACCAGCTCCGGATTATCACGCAGAAAGTTTCCGACAACAAAAAATGTGGCTTGAACGTTGTGCCGTTTTAAAGCATTTAAGATAGCCTCTGTGTTTCCGTTTTCATAGCCGCAGTCAAAAGTGAGATAGATGACTTTTTTATCCGTCTTTTGTGCATAGTAGGCGTGATATTGCTGAAGCTCATCGAAAGATGCATTACCGACAGGAACTTTGCCTTCCTCCTGAAAGCTGAGACCCCAGTTTTCGGCAGCCGGCAGAATCGTGGAGAGGGGATTGCCGGAAGTCGAGGCTGTCGGAACTGTGCCGGAGGAAGCTGCATTACCGGATGGACTTTTATCATCTGTTCTGACAGACGCAGGCGGAAAGAGCCGGGCAATCTGTCCGCCTGCAAAGAAACAGAATGAAAAGAAGAATAAGAGGATCAATGGTTTGTAATTATGTAATCGGGACATAAGAACTCCGCAAGAATCATTTGTTCATATATATATGCAGCGAATACAAAGTTATGACCTGCCTTGCAAATAGCAGGGAATCATAGTAGTATAGGGAAGAAAGAAAAAGGGACGGAATTGAATGGAATATGGATGCAAAAATAAATGAACAGGTAAAGAATAAAAAGCAGGATAATCTGATCACTGCAGAGATCAGATATAAAATGACAGCGAAGGGTATGATGATTACCGAATATTATGGAGCAGACAGTTGTGTGGTCCTGCCGGATGAGATAGAAGGAGAAACTGTGACTGCACTGGATGATTATGCATTTGCCAGGAATCTGGAAGTGGAAGAGATCTGGCTGCCGGAAGCGTTAAAAGAAGTCGGTCGTTACGCATTCTACCGGTGCAGGAACCTGAAAAAACTGATTCTGGGGAATCAACTGCTCGATATGGGTGGCGGTGCATTGACGGGTTGTCGTCTGGAAGAAGTGGAGATATATTTCCGTGAGGGCAAGAAGAGCTGTCTGAAATCTATTGTAGAAGAGATGCGTTATCAGATCCGTGTAAGCTTATACGGATACAGTTGGAGATGTTGCGCAGAAAAAAACAGTACAGATGAATGGTTGCGGGAAGTCCGGATTCTATTTCCGGAACATTATGAAGAGGCGGTTGAGAACACCCCGGCAAGGATTCTTGAGACACACCATCATGGTGCGGGAGGATACTACCGCCAGTGCTTTTATAACCGGGAATTAGATTATAAGAAATATGATGAGATGTTCTATCATACGGTTGCGGAGGATACAGAAGAGACGGCGGTGGAGCTTGCACTGGACCGTCTGCGTTTTCCGGAGGAATTGTCGGAGAAGAACAAAAATGTCTACAAAACATACATACGGGAGCATATGGAAACGGTGGCAGCGTATCTGGTAAAGAGAGAAGATATAGAAGGAATCCGGTTCCTGGAGCAGAAGAAGCTGTGGAGTGAACCGTCTTTACAGAAAGGTATGGATGTAGCGGCAGAGGGGAACAGGACGGAAAGTCTGAGTGTGCTTATGGATGTCAGAAAAGAGTTGTTCCCGAAGAAGAAAAAGACGTTTGAATTGTAAGGAGAAAAAGCGGAAAATTATATGGCAGATACGAAGAGACGTATAAAAAATGAAGAAATAAAGAAAGAAACAACAGAACCAGAGGCTGTGTCACAGTCAACTGCCATGCAGGAGCGTATGGAGTCTGTCAGTCGAAAGATCCTGATCACGGCAAGAAATGAGCTTTATATGAAGATGCGTTTCCTGGACGTTGCATTGTCGTGCATGCCATTTATACCGGATACTGGTGCGGACGGCATGGGAACGGATGGACTGTACCTTTATTATGATCCGCAGTATCTGGGGGGATTGTTCCGGGAAGACCGCGTTATGGTGAACCGGATCTATTTGCATCTGGTACTGCATGGTATCTTCCGGCATATGCTCCGGAGAAAGGGAAGAGAAGAGCGGATTTATCATCTGGCCTGCGATATTGTGGTAGAATCCATCATCGACGGGCTTCAGTACCGCTGTGTGATGAAGGCTAGGTCTCTTCCGAGAAGAGAGATGTACCGGATGCTGAAGAAGGAAATGAAGACATTGACGGCAGAACGGGTATATGAAGTGCTGAAGAAAGAAGAATTCTCGGAAACGAAGCTTGGACAGTTAGAGTCAGACTTCTGTGTGGATGATCACAGTTACTGGCCAAAAGATGAGGATAAGAAGAAGCAGAGCCAGATCGAGAATCAGTGGAAGGACATCAGCGAACGTATGGAGACGGAGATGGAGACATTTTCCAAAGAGGCATCGGAAAGTTCGGGTGGTCTGATCGATCAGGTGAAGGTCGAGAACCGGGAACGGATGGATTACCGAGAATTTTTACGGAAGTTTTCGGTTTTAAAAGAAGAGATGACGGTAGACCCGGATTCTTTTGACTATAATTTTTACAGTTATGGATTGTCGTTGTATGGGAATATGCCATTGATCGAGCCGCAGGAGTGGAAGGAAGTCCAGAAGGTCGAAGAATTTGTGATTGTGATCGATACATCAATGTCGTGCTCCGGAGAACTGGTGAAAAAGTTCCTGGAAGAGACATATGGTGTGCTGAGTGAGAATGACAGCTTTTTCCGAAAGGTGAATATTCATATCATACAGTGTGATGACCAGATCCAGACGGATCAGAAGATCACCTGTGAGGAAGAACTGAAATCTTATATGGAGAAGTTAGAATTAAAGGGCGAAGGCGGAACGGATTTCCGCCCGGCATTTGCCTATGTGGACGAAATGATCCGGCAGCATGCATTTGAACATCTGCGGGGGATGATCTATTTTACGGACGGACGAGGGATCTATCCAGCGAAGTGCCCGGTCTATGAGACGGCATTTGTGTTCATGGAGGAAGAATATGAAGATGTGGATGTTCCGCCGTGGGCAATCAAGATCATTCTGGAAGAAGGACAGGATCTGTAAGTAACCGGTGAATTATATGGAGGAAAGAAATAAATGGATATAAAGCGAGCAAAGAAAGAAATCAAAGATTCCATCGAGGCATATCTTGCCAAAGATGAGTTCGGGGATTATATGATTCCACAGATCAGACAGAGACCGATTCTTTTGATGGGGCCTCCGGGAATCGGAAAAACTCAGGTCATGGAGCAGGTGGCGAAAGAGTGTAAAGTGGCGCTTGTGGCATATACGATCACGCACCACACCAGACAGAGTGCGGTGGGACTGCCATTTATTGAAAAGAAAGTATATAGCGGAAAAGAATATTCTGTTACCGAATATACGATGAGTGAGATTATTGCCTCAATATACGATAAGATGGAAGAGACCGGATTAAAAGAAGGAATCCTCTTCATCGATGAGATCAACTGTGTGTCAGAGACGCTGGCACCGACGATGCTGCAGTTCCTGCAGTGTAAGATGTTCGGCAATCAGAAGATCCCGGAAGGCTGGATCATCGTGGCGGCAGGCAATCCGCCGGAATATAATAAGTCGGTCCGCGATTTTGATGTGGTGACACTTGACCGCATCAAGAAGATCGATGTGGATGTGAACTATGATGTCTGGAAAGAATACGCATATCAGGCAGATATCCATCCGGCAATCCTTGCATATCTGGAGATCCGCAGAGATTATTTCTATCGCATGGAGACGACCGTGGACGGAAGAGTCTTTGCAACGGCCAGAGGATGGGAAGATCTTTCCCAGCTTCTGAAGACATATGAGAAGCTGGGAAAGAAAGCAGATAGAGAGGTCGTTCATCAGTACATTCAGCATTGGAAGATTGCAAAGGATTTTGCGAATTATCTGGAACTGTACAGAAAATACAAGAAAGATTACGGACTTGAGAAGATCATTGAAGGTGTCTACACAAAGGACACTTTGGAAAGACTGCAGTATGCAGCATTTGATGAGCGTCTCAGTGTAGTTAACATGCTGATCGGAAGACTGGGAACTTGCTTTAAAGATTATTTTCTGAAAGACCGGTTTGTGACGATTTTATATGAATATCTGAAGTTATACAGATCCAATCTGCAGATCGATCTTGTAGTCTGTGAATCGAGGGACAAGTACGAAAAACTCCGGAAAGAAGAGCAGATGACAAAGCAGGAAGATCATGTACGCAAACAGGTACTGGATACGCTGGAATCCTATGAACAGCTTACGAAAGAGGAACATCTGGATGGAGAAGCAGCATTTGAACGTGTAAAGGAATTGTTTGGCAATGAAGTGGCAGGGCGGGAAGAACTGACAGAGCATACACTTGCTGCGCTGGAATACGCATTTGAGTTCATGGAAGATGCATTCGGAGACAGTCAGGAGATGGTCTCTTTCGTGACAGAGCTTAACACGAATTATTACAGTATTCAGTTCCTGAAGGAAAATGACTGCGACAAGTATTATCAGTACAATAAGAAATTGTTATTTGACAAACAACAGGAAGAGATCCTGTCCGAAATGGATGAGATCGAACAGGATCTGAACACTGTCATAAAATAGTAGTTCATATAACTAATATGTAAGCTTATATCCATAGCGGATTTTCCGGTAGATCTTCCAGACAATGACTGCCGGAAAACTAAGTGCGATATAAAGAGATGACAGTACGCCGACACCTCCGCCGATGATCATAAGAATTAAAATACCAATATTCATAAAAAAGTCCTCCTTGCTGATTCTCTGTTGTTTCCAGATACATTTTATGCATTTTGATGGAGGAACGAAAGAGCCAAAAAGGCTTCTTAACGCCATCTGAACAGTAAATGTTAATTTCTTAACGGAGTTTTAGCAGGAGAAGTACATTTACTTTGAAGACGGCAGGTGTTAGAATAAACAATGAGTAAACTTGAAAAATATAAGATGATGAGGAGAATATATATATGAAATGGAATCAGTTTCGTCTGAAGACGACGACAGAGGCAGAAGATATCGTCAGCAGCATGCTTGCAGATCTTGGAATCGAAGGAGTGCAGATCGAGGACAAGATTCCGCTCACCCAGTCTGACAAAGAGCAGATGTTCGTAGACATCCTGCCGGATATACCGGAAGATGATGGATGTGCATATCTGACATTCTATCTGGACGAAGATGTAGACAAACAGGAACTGTTACTGAAAGTCAGACAGGAATTGGAAGAGATGAGAAGTTACCTGAATGTAGGGGAATGTACGATTGAAGAATCACAGACAGAGGATGTAGACTGGGTGAATAACTGGAAACAGTATTTCCATCAGTTCTATATTGATGACATTCTTGTCATTCCTTCATGGGAAAATGTCGAGGCGAAGGACAGTGACAAGATGGTGATCCATATCGATCCGGGTACAGCATTCGGAACCGGTATGCATGAGACAACACAGCTCTGCATCCGTCAGCTTAAGAAATATGTGACAGAGGATACAGAAATCTTAGATGTAGGATGTGGAAGCGGAATCCTTGGAATGCTGGCATTGAAGTTCGGCGCAAAGCATTCCGTAGGAACGGATCTGGATCCGTGTGCGATCGATGCAACATATGAGAATATGGACAATAACGGGATTAGCAGAGATCAGTATGAAGTCATGATCGGTAACATTATTGACGATAAAGCAGTACAGGACAAGGTGGGATATGAAAAATATGATATTGTAGCAGCAAATATTCTGGCAGATGTACTGGTGCCGCTGACACCTGTGATCATTCATCAGATGAAAAAAGGCGGTATCTATATCACGAGTGGAATCATCGAAGACAAAGAAGATGTGGTAGTAAAAGCTGTGAAGGAGGCAGGTCTGGAAGTCCTGGAAGTCAATCACCAGGGTGAGTGGGTATCTGTAACAGCAAGAAAGAATTAGAGGATCTGATATGCAGCATTTTTTTGTATCACCGGAACAGGTGAGGGAAGAAAAAATCTATGTAGAAGGCAGTGACGTCAATCATATGAAGAATGTGCTCCGTATGAAGACCGGCGAGGAACTGACCATAGGGGACGGTGACGGATGGCTCTATTTGTGTGTGGTGGAATCTTACGAAGAAGACATGGCGGTACTTAAGATTCTGGAGAAAAAGAAGGATGAGAGCGAACTTCCGTCAAAAATCTATCTGTTTCAGGGACTCCCAAAACAGGACAAGATGGAACTGATCGTGCAGAAAGCGGTGGAGCTGGGTGTATACCAGGTGATTCCGGTGGCAACGAAGCGTGCAGTAGTAAAGCTGGATGCAAAGAAAGCAAAAAAGAAGGTCGAACGCTGGCAGCAGATCGCAGTCAGTGCGGCAAAGCAGGCAGGAAGAGGCATTATCCCGACAGTGGGAGAAGTGTGTACCTATGCACAGGCCCTGAAGTATGCAGAGGAACTGGATGTTGTCCTGATCCCGTATGAACTGGCAGAAGGCATGGAAGAGACGAAGCAGATCATTGCAGAGATCCGGCCGGGGCAGTCGGTCGGCATCTTTATCGGACCGGAAGGCGGCTTTGAGAAAGAAGAAGTAGAACAGGCTGTGAAAGCCGGGGCAGAGCCGCTGACACTTGGAAAGAGAATCCTCCGTACAGAGACGGCCGGACTTACAATGCTTTCGGTTCTGATGTTCCATCTGGAAGGGTAGAGACATAATCTAATACTAAGAATGAAGAGTACAGGAAGTGAAGAAATGAAGGAAGTATATCTGGATAATTCGGCGACCACCATGGCATATCGAAGCGTCGGGGAACTGGTGCAGAAGGTTATGTGTGAAGACTATGGCAATCCGTCTTCCATGCATAACAAAGGTGTGGAAGCAGAAAAATATATAAAAGAAGCAAAAGAGACATTTGCAAGACTATGGAAAGTACAGGAAAAGGAAGTGTATTTTACTTCCGGCGGTACCGAGAGTGACAATATGGCATTGATCGGTGCAGCAAGGGCGAACAAGCGTGCAGGCAACCACCTGATCACGTCATCGATTGAACATCCGGCGATCATTAATACCATGCGTTTTCTGGAAGAGGAAGAAGGATTCCGTGTAACCTATCTTCCGGTAGATCAGTATGGAAGGATCCGTCTGGATGCACTGCAGGAAGCACTGTGTGAAGATACGATTCTGGTATCGATCATGTATGTGAATAATGAGGTAGGTTCTGTCCAGCCGATCCAGGAAGCGGCAAGTATCGTAAAGGCATATAATAAAGATATTTTATTCCATGTCGATGCGGTACAGGGATTTGGAAAATATAAGATTTACCCGAAGAAACTTAAGGTAGATATGTGTTCCGTCAGTGGTCATAAGATCCACGGACCGAAGGGTGTGGGGGCTTTATACATCGGTGAAAATGTAAAGATCCGTCCGATCGTTTATGGAGGCGGCCAGCAGCATGATATGCGTTCCGGAACAGAAAATGTACCGGGAATCGCAGGACTTTCCCTGGCAGCAAAGACGATTTACGACAACCTGGATAAGAAGGTAGAGAAGATGAGGATGCTAAAGCAGCATTTCATCGAAGGAGTGGAAAATATTGAGAATACGACGATCCACGGATTATATGATGAGACATCGGCACCACATATTATCAGTGTAGGAATCGCAGGTATCCGGAGTGAAGTATTGCTGCATGCGCTGGAAGATAAGGGAATCTATGTATCATCCGGTTCGGCATGTGCATCCAATCATCCACAGATCAGCGGTGTGTTAAAGGGAATCGGCGCAAGGCAGGAGTTCCTGGATGCGACCCTCCGGTTCAGTATGTCAGAATTTACTACGATGGAAGAGATTGACTATACGCTCGATGCACTATATAATATAGTACCGATGCTTAGAAGATATACCAGACATTAAGTAGATCACGATAAAAGAGAAAGAAATCAGGAAAGGAATCAGAAGATGAGATTTCATACATTTTTATTAAAATATGGAGAGATTGGAATTAAGGGAAAGAACCGTCATCTGTTCGAGGATGCACTGGTACGCCAGGTGCGCTATGCATTAAAGGATGTGGACGGACAGTTTGATGTGCATAAGTCACAGGCGAGAATCTATGTGGACTGTGAAGGAGATTACGATTATGATGAGACGGTAGAACATCTGAAAAAAGTATTTGGTCTGGTCGGAATCTGTCCGGTTGTCCGTATGGAGGATAAAGGATTTGAGGAACTGAAGAAAGACGTTGTGGCATATATGGATGAGATGTATCCGGATAAGAACTTCACATTCAAAGTAGAATCCAGACGTGCAAAGAAGTCGTACCCATTGAATTCTATGGAGATCAGCCGTGACCTTGGAGAGGCTATTTTGTATGCATTTCCGGAGAGCGGAATCAAGGTTGATGTGCATCATCCGGATGTTATGGTCAATGTAGAAGTAAGAAATGAGATTTACGTATATTCGCAGATCATCCCGGGAGCAGGCGGAATGCCGGTTGGAACGAATGGTTCGGCGATGCTGCTGTTATCCGGTGGTATTGACAGCCCGGTTGCGGGATATATGGTATCAAAACGTGGTGTGAGTCTTGAAGCAACCTATTTCCACGCACCGCCGTATACAAGTGAGCGCGCAAAACAGAAAGTTGTGGATCTTGCGAAGAAGGTAGCAAAATATTCCGGACCGATCAAGCTTCATGTAGTTAACTTTACTGACATCCAGCTTTATATCTATGACCAGTGCCCGCACGATGAACTGACGATCATTATGAGAAGATATATGATGCGTATTGCAGAGCATTTTGCAAAAGAAGATGGATGCTTAGGTATGATCACAGGCGAGAGTATCGGGCAGGTGGCAAGTCAGACCATGCAGAGCCTTGCGGCAACCAATGATGTATGTACGATGCCGGTTTATCGTCCGCTGATCGGATTTGACAAGCAGGAGATCGTGGATGTATCAGAGAAGATCGATACTTACGAGACATCCATCCAGCCATTCGAAGACTGCTGTACGATCTTCGTGGCAAAACATCCGGTAACAAAGCCGAATATTGATGTGATCCGGCGTTCGGAAGAGAACCTGAATGAAAAGATTGATGAGCTGATGAAGCAGGCGATCGAGACTGTTGAGGTCATTGAAGTAAAATAAAAAAAGAGGGCTGAACCCTTAAACAGGTCAGCCCTTTTTCTAAGTAGATCATTTACTTTTTGATTACTGATTAGTCACAAAGATATGGTTTTAACATAGCCATGATCTCATCTACATTATCATCAGCGTGGATGTTCAGATCGATCGGTTTAGAAAGATCTAAGCTGAAGATTCCCATGATTGATTTTGCATCGATGACATATCTTCCGGATACAAGATCAAAAGCATAATCAAATTTTGTGATGTCATTTACAAATGATTTTACTTTGTCAATTGAATTTAAAGAAATTTTTACTGTTTTCATTGGAATACCCTCCTTGATTCATTTCTTGTTCTATAGATATATTAAGAGTCAGACGAAGAAAAGTCAAGAAACAAATTGCCAAAGAATTCAGAAGATTTTCGTTAGAAGTTACAACAATGTGTAAAAAAGAAAGGAACAGATACATGAAGAAAGTAGCATTGCATAATCTCGGGTGCAAAGTGAATGCGTATGAGACGGAAGCCATGCAGGAACTGCTGGAAAAGCATGGATATGAGATTGTGCCGTTTCAGGAAGGTGCAGATGTGTATATCATTAATACCTGTACGGTGACAAATATGGCAGACCGGAAATCCAGACAGATGCTGCACAGGGCAAGAAAGATGAATCCGGATTCGATTGTCGTTGCCTGTGGCTGTTACGTGCAGGCCAGAAAAGATGACATCCCGGATGGAATCGATATTGTCATCGGAAATAACAAGAAGCAGAATATTGTCGAGATCCTGGAAAATTATGAGAAAGAGAAAAATCCGGATGCCCAGGCCGGAACACCGGCAAAACAGGAAAAAGCGGCAGAGACTTATCAGGAGATTCTGGATATCAATCACGAAAAAGCGTATGAAGATCTGCATTTAAGCACGGCAGCAGAGCATACGAGAGCGTATATCAAGGTACAGGATGGATGTAACCAGTTCTGTTCTTACTGTATTATTCCATTTGCAAGAGGAAGAGTAAGAAGCAGAAGCCGTGACAGCGTACTTGAAGAAGTAAAGACATTGGCGGCCAACGGATACAAAGAAGTGGTGCTGACGGGAATCCACCTGAGTTCCTATGGAATCGACTGCGATGACAATCTGTTATCCCTGATCCTTGCGATCCACGAAGTAGATGGAATTGAAAGAATCCGCCTCGGATCACTGGAACCAAGAATCATCACGGAGGAATTTGTACAGACGATCGCACAGCTTCCGAAGATGTGTCCGCATTTCCATCTGTCACTGCAGAGCGGATGCAATGCAACACTGAAGCGCATGAACCGCAGATACACTGCAGAAGAGTATTACGAAAAATGCCGACTGCTCCGTAAGTATTTCCGTAACCCGGCACTTACAACAGATGTGATCGTTGGATTCCCGGGAGAAACGGAAGAAGAATTTGCCGAGTCAAAAGCATTTGTAGATAAAGTGGATTTCTACGAGACACACATTTTCAAATATTCCAGAAGAGAAGGAACGAAGGCCGCAGCAATGAAAAACCAGGTTCCGGATCAGATCAAGGCTGTAAGAAGTGCGGAACTTATAGAACTGAGCCATAGAAAACAGGCCGCATACGAAGAAAGACTGATCGGAACCACGCAGGAAGTTCTGATCGAAGAGAAAATTATACGCAACGGAGAAGAATTACAGATTGGTCACACAAAGGAATATGTGAAAATTGGTGTAAAAAATCCGAATAATCTTATTAATCAGCTTGTAAATGTAGAAATTGAAAACCAATTACAAATATTGCATTGAAATTTAAGATTTAATCATGTAGAATAAAATTGAAATATTTTTGGAGGACGTGATTACATGAAAAATATGACAAATACCCAGTTTTTCCAGGTGGAAAGTGGACCGCAGATCAGTGCAAAAGATATTCTGGAAATCGTATACAAGGCATTGAGTGAAAAGGGATATAATCCGGTAAATCAGATCGTAGGATACATTATGTCCGGCGATCCGACTTATATCACAAGCCATAACGGAGCCAGAAGTCTGATCATGAAGATGGAAAGAGATGAACTGGTAGAAGAGATGCTCAAGACGTATATTGAGCATAATGAGTGGAAATAATGACTATGAGAATCATGGGACTGGACTATGGATCTAAGACGGTAGGTGTTGCTGTCAGTGATCCGTTGGGAATTACTGCTCAGGGAGTGGAGACTATATGCAGAAAGGACGAGAACAAGCTCAGAAAGACCTGTGCGCGTATCGAAGCACTGATCGAAGAGTATCAGGTTACGAAGATTGTCCTCGGACTTCCGAAGCATATGAACAATGATATTGGAGATCGTGCGGAAAAATCAATGGCATTTGGTGAGATGTTAAAAAGACGGACCGGCCTGGAGGTCGTGATGTGGGACGAGCGTCTGACCACGGTAGAAGCTGAACGGACTTTAATAGAGAATAAGGTAAGGCGTGAAGACCGTAAGAAATATATTGATAAGATTGCGGCTGTTTTTATATTGCAGGGATATTTGGATTCACTTGCACACACGCCACTGGATTAAGAGGTAGATTGCAGATGGAAAAGATTAAATTCATGTCCGAAGAGATGAATGAAGAAGTAGATTTTTATGTACTTGAACAGACGAAAGTTGGTGGTGTGTCATATATTCTGGTGACGGATTCGGAAGAAGATGATGCAGAATGTCTGATTCTGAAAGACACATCAGGAGAGAGTCAGTCAGAGAGCGTATACGAGATCGTAGAGGATGATGTAGAGCTTTCTGCTGTTCTGAAAGTATTTGAAGAACTACTTGAAGATGTAGAGATTGAAAGGTAGTTTGGAATGTCTATCAGTAAAGAGAAGTTTAAAGAAATGCTGAGAGAGAAGGGGTTGAAAGTTACCAACCAGCGTATACTGGTACTGGAGGTCCTTGCAGATCACCGCGATAAGCATCTGACTGCAGAAGATATTTATGAATTAGTAAGAGAAGATTATCCGGAGATTGGGCTGGCAACTATATACCGGACAGTGCAGTTGTTACTGGAAATGCAATTGGTGGATCGTATCAATCTTGATGATGGATGTGCACGTTATGAAATCGGAGAATTCTTTGATGGAGAAGAAAGACATCATCATCACCATCTGATATGCAGAACATGTGGTAAGATTCTTCCGTTTAAGGATGATCTGTTGGAAGATCTGGAAGATAAGATCGAAGATACCACGGGATTTCATGTGTTAGACCACGAATTAAAGTTCTATGGACAGTGCAGGGAGTGCCAAAAAAGAGGCAGAAAAAAGTAGTGCGGTAAACACGTGGAGGTGTAATTTTGAAAAGAGAAAACAATGGAAAAATGCGTATCATTCCACTCGGAGGTCTGGAAAAGATCGGAATGAACATCACAGCTTTTGAGTATGAAGACAGTATTATTGTTGTAGACTGCGGATTATCTTTCCCGGAGGAGGATATGCTTGGAATCGACCTGGTCATTCCGGATGTCACCTACCTGAAAGATAACATTCAGAAAGTAAAAGGATTTGTAATCACCCATGGACATGAGGACCATATCGGTGCACTTCCTTATGTATTAAGAGAACTGAATCTTCCTATCTATGCGACAAAGCTTACGATGGGAATCATTGAGAAAAAGCTGACGGAACATAATCTGCTTCGCAGTACAAGAAGAAAAGTTGTCAGACACGGACAGTCGATCAATCTGGGACAGTTCCGTATCGAATTTATTAAGACAAACCACAGTATCCAGGATGCGGCAGCACTGGCAATCTATTCACCGGCTGGTATTGTTGTGCATACAGGAGACTTTAAAGTAGATTATACACCGGTATATGGTGATGCGATCGATCTGCAGAGATTTGCAGAGATCGGCAAGAAAGGCGTACTGGCACTGATGTCAGACAGTACCAATGCTGAGAGACCAGGATTTACACAGTCAGAGCGTACAGTAGGTATCACATTTGATCATGTTTTTGCAGAACATAAAGATACCAGAATTATCATTGCAACATTTGCATCAAATGTAGACCGTGTACAGCAGATCATCAATACGGCATGTAAATATGACCGTAAGGTGGTCGTAGAGGGACGAAGCATGGTGAACATCATCCAGGTTGCACAGGAACTGGGATACTTAAATGTTCCGGATAAGACATTGATCGAGATCGACCAGCTTAAGAATTATCCGCCGGAGAAGACCGTTCTGATCACAACCGGAAGCCAGGGAGAATCTATGGCAGCTCTGTCGCGTATGGCAGCAGATGTGCATAAGAAAGTAACGATCATGCCTGGTGATACGATCATCTTCAGTTCGAATCCGATCCCTGGAAATGAAAAGTCTGTATCCAAGGTAATCAATGAACTGACAGCTAAGGGAGCGAATGTCATCTTCCAGGATGCACATGTATCCGGTCATGCATGTCAGGAAGAACTGAAACTGATCTATTCTCTGGTAAAACCGAAATATGCGATCCCGGTTCACGGAGAATACCGTCACCTCAAAGCAAATGCGGGAATTGCCAGAATGCTTGGCATTCCGAAAGATAATATTTTCATCCTGAAATCCGGTAATGTTCTGGAAGTCAGTGAGAAGGAAGCAAAAGTAGTAGACAATGTACACACAGGAGAGATTCTGGTAGACGGACTTGGTGTAGGAGATGTTGGAAATATTGTACTTCGTGACAGACAGCATCTGGCGGAAGACGGTATTATGATCGTTGTACTGACACTGGAAAAAGGAAGCAATCAGCTTCTTGCAGGTCCGGATATTGTATCGCGTGGATTCGTCTATGTAAGAGAGTCCGAAAGTCTGATGGAAGAGGCAAGAAAAGTCCTTACAGATGCAGTGGAGGATTGTCTGACACATCAGCGCAACGCAGACTGGAGTAAGATCAAGCTTGTGATCCGTGATACGATGAACGATTTCATTTGGAAACGTACCAAGAGAAGACCAATGATCCTTCCGATCATTATGGACGTATAAAAAAAGAAAAAAATGAGCCGCCACATAGTACGAAACCGGCGCCTTCCGACACAGTGTGTGAGGCTGGCTTTGTACAATGTACGGCTCGTTTCCTTGTAGAATCCTAAGAGAAACTGCAGGAAAGAACAGGTACAACAGTTAGAACAGAGGTAGAGATACTATGATCGTAGATGAACGTATGGTTACATACATCCGGTCGTTGGAACGTCCGGAGAATCCTGTGATAGAGGCAATCGAACAGGAAGCATTGGAAAGTTTCGTACCGATCATCCGCAAAGAAACCCAGAGCTTCTTAAAGGTAATGATGTTAATGAACCGCCCGGCCAGAGTGCTGGAGGTGGGCACAGCAGTCGGATTTTCGGCAATCTTAATGAGTGAATATCTTCCGGAAGGAAGCCGTATCACAACAATAGAAAACTATGAAAAAAGAATCCCGATTGCGCGAAACAACTTTAAGCGTGCGGGGAAAGAAGAACAGATCACGCTGATCGAAGGGGATGCCCTGGAAGTGATGAAGACCCTGGAAGGTCCATATGATTTTATCTTTAT
>ERZ791821.208-NODE-208-length-58197-cov-8.695367_pt1 | contig 58197 bp, 49 predicted proteins | sample MGYA00510300_ERZ791821 | MGnify/ENA primary metagenome ERZ791821 (study PRJEB30046, sample SAMN00792034) | human gut metagenome | study: EMG produced TPA metagenomics assembly of the A metagenome-wide association study of gut microbiota in type 2... | reverse complement strand
GACCCTGCACATTTGTGTTCGTCGAAACTGTATTCAGTTTTCAAAGGTCTACCGCTGCTCGCTCATTTCAAGCAAGTAACTTTATTAGTCTAACAGGTTGTCATTCCAAAGTCAATAACTTTTTTATTTAAAGATATTAAAGATAATTCAAATAAATTTAAGCAAAATGGCTTTAAAAATTTTAAGCGGTCATCAATGCGACAACGATATATTACTATACCGACTAAACTTGCTTAAGTCAATAGCTTTTTTACATTAATTTTAGCTAAACCAGATTTTTATCGACAGCTCGTCTTGAAACGCAAGAAAACCGTAGAGGCCGCAGCCGAATTCAGTCAATCGATAATTACTGCAAGCTTGATTACCATTTCAAGCTGCCGACAGGCTTTTAACGCCGTCTCCAGTTGATTTTTTACGTCAGCATTCCAGCGGCGCGTCAAAGCCCGATTAGCAGATAGTCTGCCATGCTGAGCTGATAGTGGCTGACAAAAATGAAAAATGATGCAGCATTCAGCTTGGCGAAAGTTTAAATGTCACATCATTTTTATCAAGTCGTTGATTGATCTTATAAATTTCGATTACTGCTTAGAATCAGACTCCAATGATTTTAGTCAGCCTGCAAAACGGCACCGTTGGATTCAATTAAAACTTGGGCAGGAATCTCACGATTTTAATCGGGAGAGGAATGCCCCTTTATTAGTGCGGTAAGGCGCTATTTTCTTTTGAGAGGCTGTAAGACATAGTGCCATCCGAAGATAATTTATTATCTGAGATGTTGCTACGCTGGCTTTATCTAGGCAAATTGTAGCTAGTAACTCATTCAGCGATGAACTGATAGGTGAAGTCTACAAGCCCCCGAATTTTATTCGGGGGGTAGCTTGACCCTTATCGTAGGCACCCATTCCAAATACCATGATATCCCAAAGTTGTGCAGCGTTAGGACGGTCTTTTTTGTAATCTATGCCTTTAGCGAGTCCGGTCCTGGCTCAGAAGCGATAATCATCATATCGCCTTTGATCGTCCATTGGTCTGCCAGGGTAGTAATAATAAAGTGCTGCCCTTTCTTTACCTTACCACCAACCGTAATTGATCCTTGATCGTCCAGAACCGCGACCAGCGCGTAGGGACTCTGGACGCATTTGAATGTGGCCGTGCCATTCTTAAGCAGTCAACGATAGACAGCAAAGTAGTTGGTTGATACAAAACGCGTTACTTTAGCATCGCCAACCTCATATGCTTCTGTACTCAGCACTGGATCGTGGAAAGACACCGTCGTACATCGATTCCTTAATCTGCAGCGGCCGCTTTTGGCCAGTCGTTTGGTCAATACGATCCCAGTCATAGAAGCGATAGGTCGTATCACTGCTCTGCTGTGTCTCTAAAACCATGATGCTCTTGCCAGAATTTTTATGCCTAAGCTGAGCAGATTGAAACAATGCAAATCGTATGCAAAGCTTATCAGACAATTGAAGCCGAGATTGTCATATTTTTTGACTAAATTATTAAAATCCGCCTACCGAGGTATCGCTTTCATGGTATATTTAACTTAGCTAAGCAAGCTTTTACATCTGAAGGGAGCTGATGAAAATGAGTCTCAATATGTTTGGCAGTCCTGCTTCCTACATTCAAGGAAGCGATGTTTTATTTAAGAGTGCTGAATATCTGGCACGACTTGGCAATCGAATCCTGCTGCTGGCTGGACCTACCTCACTGCGTATCGCTGGCAATGAGTTTGGTGATTATTTGATCAACAACGACTTTACCGTTACCAAGGTTCAGTTCAATGGCGAATCATCCGAAAATGAGATCAAGCGCGTCTCTAAAATCGGCCATGACAACCATGTCGAAATGGTGATCGGTCTGGGGGGCGGTAAGACGATTGACGCTGCCAAGGCCATCGCCGACAATCTGAGTGCCAAAACCGTTATTTTGCCGACCGTGGCCTCAACCGATGCGCCTTGTTCGCGGCTGTCAGTTATCTATCAAGACAATGGCGAGTTTGACCATTATCGTTTCTATAATCAGAACCCCGACTTGGTCATGGTTGATACCAAAGTCATCGCCACGGCACCAGCCAAGCTTTTGGCATGCGGCATGGCTGACGCTTTGGCAACCAACATTGAAGCCCAGGCCGTCAAAAAATCGCATGGACTCAACATGTTAGGCGAGCATCAGACGCTGGTTGGCCTGGCAGTTGCCCAGGAATGCGAGAACACGCTGTTTGCATATGGCGACGAGGCTTATGCCGCTGCCGTTGCCCATGCCGACACCAAAGCATTTGACCGGATTGTCGAAGCCAATACGCTGATGAGCGGTGTTGGCTTTGAATCTGGGGGGCTGGCTGCGGCTCATGCCATTAATGATGCTCTTAGCGTTTTGAATGGTCCGGTTCATGAGCGGCTGCATGGCGAAAAAGTTGCATTCGGTCTGCTGACGCAATTGATGCTGGAGGGCGCAGCAACCGAACGTTTCGAAAAATACTTCCACTTCTTAAAGAAGCTGCATCTGCCAACCAACTTTGTCGAGCTGGGAATTGAGGATCCAAGCGAAACAAACCTGCTGAAAGTCGGCCAGGCAGCCTGCGCCCCAAACGACACCATGAATCGCATGCCGTTTGAGGTTACGCCGCGGGACGTCGTTAATGCCATGCGCGGCGTTAACGCCTACAGCATTGCCAAGTACAGTGCCACTCACCATTAAGTGCTTTTAGTTATGTTTCTGTCTGGATCCCATGACTTCTCAACAATGGAATTCAGCCTTTTAATATTTAGTCAGCACGCTGCAGCCATCGCGACATGCTGACTTTGACGGCTATTTAGGCAGCTGCTAAAACGAATAGTGCTGATAGTTGCCAAATTCGACATCAGCTCGCGAAATACTGATAAAGCTGTCCGGATCAACGTTATGCACCATCTTGCGCAGCTCGTTTAACTGAGCCTTGGGCGTACATACCAGAATAATATCAGTAGGTTCATTGGTATAGACGCCAGTTCCATGCAAAAGCGTTGCCCCATGCACGAAATTGCGCAGCTGTTCCGAGACGGCAGCTGATTTCTTGGTATAGATCGTAACCGAGACGTCTTCTTGCAGGACGAAGGTATGATCCATCATCAGACTGGTCACCAACATCCCGATCAGACTATAGACTATCCGGCTGGGGCCAAAGCATAGGACGGTTACCACCAGAATCGCACCATTGATCAGGTTGTTCAGCATCCCGACTTTCTTATGCAGCTTTTTTTGACAATAGGTTACGACGATATCGGACCCACCAGTCGTAAAGCCCTGGTTAAAACACAGCCCAATCCCGATTCCCAAGATTGCCGCACCGATAATCGTATTGGTCAGTGGGTCGTTTACCAAGGTGGCCGTTGGAATAAACTTTAAAAAAACAACGTTAAAGCCAACCGCCAGCATTGAAAATAAGATATAGCTAAAGCCGAATTCATACCAAGCAAACACAAACAGTGGCACGTTCAAAACCGCGACCAGTAGACTCATACTGATATGCAGACCACTTTGTAAAAATAAAGCCTGCAGCAGCTGTGAAACCCCCAACAGACCAGCCGAATATGAGTTGGCATGCGACAAAAACATATTGATTGCCATTGCCGAAAGCACCCCATAACATAGTGCCACGGCAATTTTAATCAGGATTTTTTGATCGCTTTTTTTTGCGTTACTGCTCATAAAATCCTCTCCCATTTCGTTAATATATCGACAATGCTATTTTAACTTTTTTTAGACCAGTTTAATACCTGTGCACCAAAAAAAGCCCGACGAAATCGTCAGACTTTTTCAAGCAAATGCAAAATCAATCAGCCGGCAATCAAGACTTCAGTAACCAGCAGCGCGCCACCAAAGACCAGCACGAAGACGACGACTGGCCAGACAAACCGGAGCCAGTGCGAGTACTTCATGTCAAGCATCTGCAAGGTTGCCATTACCAAACCAGTTGGCGCTAAGAACAGCATTGCGTACTGACCAAATTGGTAGGCAGTTACGACAATATAGCGTGGAATGTGTACCGTATCAGCCAACGGAGCCATGATCGGCATTGCCAATACAGCCAGACCGGATGAAGATGGTACGATAAAGCCCAGCACAAAGAAGATCATCATCATCATTAAGATAAAGAAGACCCCGTTCATGTGCGATACCAGCTCGGAAGATACATAGAGAATCGTATCAGAAATATAGCCATTGTTTAGTACCATATTGATCCCGCGCGCCAGCCCAATAATCAGGGAAACGCCGACCAAGCCGGATGATCCTTTAACAAAGGCATCAACAATCCCAGTCTCGCCAAGACCATCTTTACCAAAACAGTTAATAAACATTAACGTAATGGCAATTGCCAAGAATGATGACGCCATCTGTGGGAAGCCCCATCCCTTGGCCATTACGCCCCAGATCATAATCGGAAAGGCGCAGGCAAACATCGTCAGGGTAATCTTTTTCTTGAAGGTAAAAGTCAGGTCCTTTTCCTCGTCAGATACCACTGACCACATGTTGTCAAACTTCTGCTTGTCTTCATATGAGTATGAAAATTCTGGATTAGCCTTAACCTTGCTTGAATACCAATACAGGTACCCGACCAAACAAACTGCCGCCACAATCAGACCGATTACCCGGCCCAGCAGACCTTGAGTAAACGTTGTTCCGGCAGCATTCGAGGCAATTACGACTGAAAACGGATTGATCGTTGAGAAAGTCGTACCTACCGAACTGGCTAAGAAAATTGCCCCGACACAGACAATCGAGTCATACCCCATAGCAATAAAGATCGGCACCAGAATTGGATAAAACGCCACGGCTTCTTCTTCGATTCCGCAAAGCGTACCCCCCAGAACCAGCAAAATGGCAACCAAGAAGACCAGAATAAATTCATGTCCCTTGGTTTTCTTGGTTAGGGACATCAACCCGGATTCAAAGGCCCCGCTTTCTTTAACGACACCAATCAGGCCACCCAGCACAAAAATAAAAATCATAATATCAGTTGCCTGCATCGTTCCTTCAACCATGCTGGTGAAGATCGTGTAAAGCTTGGCTGGGTGCTGCTTAAGACGTCGATAGGTATTGGGAATCGAAACCGGCTTGCTGATGGCGCCCGATGTAAACTGCTTAATATCAATCTTAACGTTTAATCTATCAAGCGTTTTTTGCGTAGCCGGCAGCGTTTTTTTCTGTCCCAATGAGGTCGTTTCTTGAAGATGTCCGCCAGTATACTGCAGCTTAGAATAACTGCCGGCTGGTACGCACCAGGTGAGCATTACGGAAATTACCGTCAAGAAAAACAGGATCGTAAATGCTCCCGGCATCTTCAATTTAAATTTTTTCTTTTTTGGTGTTGCTGCTGTGTCCATTCTTATCCCCCCGAATACATAAATTTTATCAAGCAGCCCGATTTGACAGTTTTTAAGATAAATTTTCCACTGTCGCGTCGATATTATCTCATCACGCCCCTTTGTAAACGATTTCAATAAACATCTAGAGCATACCAGGCTGTTTCAACAATCTTCAAGCTTAATCAAGAATCTTCAGCAAAGAAATTATTTCGCGTTTTAAAATAGCCTAAAGCCAATCGCTCCGTTGTCCTATTCTCAACGTTGATTCGCCCAACTTCAAAAAAACTCAAAAAATTGATCAAAAATGGCCGTCTGCACCGTTAGCGCTAACAGTCCTCGCTGCCCGGATCAAACAACTAAAAAAGCATCAGCCAATGAATCATCCTGCTGATGCATGGGTGTTATCAAGTTAGTCAGTAGGCACCATTGATCGAGCATACCAAAAGTCGGTCTGTTGATCTGGTCCAATCGTAAACGTATGCGTGCCCGCCTTTTTAAAGCCATACCGCTCATAAAAATGCCGCGCTCGCTCATTATGTTCCCAAACACCTAGCCAGACCGTTGCGACGCCAGTTTGACGCGCCTCATCCAATGCTTTTTCCATAAGCTGACTGCCCAGGTGCTGATCCCAGTATTCAGGAAGCAGATAGATTCGCTGAAGCTGCATCGCGTTGTCAAAGAGCTGATCGGTTTGTGCCGCACGCCAATTCAGCTTCATATAGCCAATCGGTCTGCCGTTAAGTTTCAAAAAATAGGTCCGACTGTCGGGATTACTGAGCTCGGTGCGCAAAATCGGTAAGGCATATGCCTCATCAGTATATGCTTTAACGGCTTGGGGTTCATGGTATGGTCCAAACATGGCAGTAAATGATTTGGTGGCAATTTTTTGAAGCGTGATCACGTCTTTTTCATTGTCGGCTGCTACTGGAATGATTTTTGTTTTCATAATCGGTATTCCTTCCAAAGTTTTAAAATACATGCTCTCATTGTATGCGCTTTCTAAATCTTTGACAATCTGCAACTGATTAGGCCAACCGTACCTTGTCTTGACCTGGCCAGCACGCTAAAATAAAGGCAAACTTCAGTCGAAATGAGGGATAAACATGATCAATCCATTTAACCCAGGCTTTGGCAATATCTCACCCAGCTGTATCAAACGGCCAGCCATGCAGCAAAAACTGCTTGATCAAGCCGATCAGCTGCAGCAAGGATTTCGCTCAATCTTCATCGATGGTCCGCGTGGCTGTGGTAAAACCGTTTTTTTAAATGATCTTGGCGATGCAATGCTGGATCGTGATGGCTGGATCACGGTTGATCTAGAGCTGCACGATGATTTTTTAAGCACACTGGTCGGGGCAATCTATTATCAAGCCAGTGCCGCCATTACCAAGGAACTGGACGTCCTGGACTACGATACTCCCAGCGAGATGTTCATTCAATACGTTGAAACGCTTACCAAGTATCAGCAGCGCCTTTTTATCACCGTTGATGAAGCCAATCAGCCAACCGAATCACTGCTCACTCTGCTTCAGCTATGCCAGCAGCTGGGCAATCACGGTAATTCGATCATGGTCGTGCTGGCCGGAATCACCAGCCGGATGCCGCAGTTTTTAGGCGATGACAACTTTGCCGCGCTGGTTCAAAAAAGCAGGCGGCTGACCTTGCCCATGCTTGATCTGGATACGGTGGCCAATCAATATCAGCAGATTTTTACCAAGGCCCATCGCGTCATTGAACCTGAAGTCCTGCCAAACATAGCGGCAGCAACTGGCGGCTATGCCTACGCGTTTCAGATTCTTGGCTCGCTGCTGTGGGAGTCTGGTGTTAAAAAAATCAATCCGGTTGCGTTTGAAAAAATTATGCCCGACTATCAACAACAGCTATTCAGCAATGCCTACCTGCCGATCGTTGATGAACTGACAACCGGTGATCGTGAGGTAATCGAGATTCTGGCCCATGAGATCAGCAGCGTCGTTGATGAAGGCTTTTTAAAAGAGCAGATTGACGATACCAGCACAGCCGCACCAGTCTGCCTGCAGCATCTGATTGAAAACCAGATCGTCAGTCTTCCCCAGCCAGGCCAGGTCGCGTTTACGCTGCCATACTTTCGGGAATTTGCCATTAAAAACGAGGCACGCATTGCTTAAACGGCGCTTAATGTCAAATTCCGCTATCCAGCCCGGCTAGCCAGCGATGACAGTAAGCCATGAATACTTTTGACGGGACTGAAACAACGACACGGAAAAGAGGATCCTTATTGAATGCAGATCAATTAAGCGCGGCTAATAATATCAGACTGAATCGTCAGGCTAAAGAACCGCTCTATGCTCAGCTTTATGATGCGCTGCGCAGCCGGATCGCCAATGGTCAGCTGGCTCCCGATCGGCGGCTTCCGGCGGTTCGGGTTTTGGCTAAGGCACTGGGAATCAACCCTGGGACAGTCGTCAGTGCCTATCGCGAATTGGAGAAAAACGGCTATATCATCAGTCGGCGTGGTTCTGGCAGCTTTGTTCAGGAAGGCATGGCGGATTCGTTACCCGGCCAAGCTCAGATTCCATATCTGTCGCATTTTCCGGCTGACCGTTCTGACCAGCCGCTGATCGACTTTGCCAGCTACTCGCTCAACCCCGACCGTTTCTCAACGACGGCCTTTAAGCAGGCGGTCAACTACATCCTGGATCGTGATGGCGGACACGCTTTTGTAATCGAAGACGAGATGGGCTATTATCCCCTGCGCGAATCGCTGGCTGCCGAACTGGCCCAGCGCTTGATTAAAACCACGCCCCAAAATATTCAGATTACCTCAGGATCACAGCAGGCGATTGATATCTGTGCGCGCGCGCTGATCAGACAGGGCGACTGCGTGATGGTCCAAAATCCTACCTATCCCGGGGCCGTGGATGCTTTTAAGGCTTGCGGCGCCAAAGTAATTGGTCTGAATTTTGATCATGGCACGCTGATTGACGAACTGGAAAAAATGCTTAAAATCATCCAGCCTAAGATTCTCTATCTCATGCCCAACCTGCAAAACCCCACCACAAACTCGTTGAGCCGCTTAGAAAAAGCTCGCATCATCGGACTGGCTCATCGTCATGATTTTTGGATTATTGAAGACGATTATGGCTCTGGCTTGGCGTATGACAGTAATACGCTTCATACCATGAAAGAACACGATCCCGATGACCGCATCATCTATGTCCGCAGTCTTTCACAGATTTTCGCCTCGGGGATGCGGCTGGGCTATCTGGTATCGCCGACTCGACTGATCGAAAGCTTTGCCGGCGTTAAGCGGATTGCCGATATCTCAACTTCGGGACTGTCCCAGCGCATCTTTGACTATTACCTGCGAAACCGACTCTGGCGCAAGCACCTTACCGGCCTAAAACTGGCCTATCATCAGCAGTATCAGGCAGCCGGCAAACTCTTGGCTGAATCATTTGGTGATCGTTTAAGCTGGCAGCCGGCTGATGGTGCCGTGTGGTTCTGGCTACAGCTCAATCTGCCCATGACGGCAGCTGAATTCTGCACGGCCGCGCAAAATTCAGGCGTCTTGATTGAAAATGGCGACCGCTACTACATTCATGCCGCCCCGCATAACCGGATTCGCCTGTCCTTGGCTCCAGTTAAAGAAGCCGATATTGCCGTGGGGATCAAGCGGCTGGCTGAACTTGTATCCCAATAAGTCATTTCAAAAATAAAACAGCGCCGAATCAGTGATCACGCGCTGTTTTTTTATAGTCAATAAATTCTCGGTCGTCGTGGCAGGAACCGCGGCGGCCTTTAACGGTTAGCTAAACCGCAGTGACAGGCAGGTCAGGCCCCCATCGATCTTGGCAAATTCTGACATGTCGGTCTCGTAAACCTTAAAGCCGTTTTCAACCAACAATTGATGGACGCCAGGGAAACCAGCCGGCATTATCACGCCATTGCCAGTGTTGATACAGTTGACCGCGTAGTCTTCACCAACCGGTACCTTAAGCTGATCAAAATCCTTAAAGTAGGGACTATCAATATATTCACCAGCTACCAGCAGCTTGTTGTCACCCATATAAGTCGTGCCGGTCTTTAGATGCAGAACCTGTTCAACCGGTACCGCCTTGACCGTCTTGCCAAAACACGCGGCAATCTTAGCAAACTGATCAATGCCGGCTTGATTGGTCCGTGCCGAAAGCCCCACATAGATCAGATCATCGTCAACTGGCATGACATCCCCGCCTTCCAGAGTTCCTGGAGCAGTAATCTCAAAAATCTGGTCATGCTCAAAGAACTGATCAAGGACTGGGCGAATGAATTCACGTTCTTTTTGTCGCGTACTGCGGGCTGGATTGGTAACGACCGCAAAATCATCAAAGACAACGGCCGGATCCTCAACGAAACATGAATCCGGAAACTGCTCTAAGGGCTCTAGAACCGTAACCGCGATGCCCAGCTTTTTGAGCAGCTCAACATAGGCATGGTGTTCAGCGACTGCTTTTTCATAGCTTGGCTTGCCGGCATCAGCATAGTCGTCAATTCCATCCACGACCGACTTGCCTGGCGTTCTGACAATTGCCTTATCAAATAGCATGATCATTCCTTCTTTCCAAATAATGCAATGCGTTCGATAAGCCAAGTATATCTTCTCAAAGAAACGCTTTCAAGTCTGTTTTCTACCGAATCTTATGCGGGATTGACAGGCCATAATACTGATGCATCGCCATTTGATCAGCCTGCTTGATTTTTTGATGCTTGATTCGCGTCGCCGCTTCCTCATAAGAGCAGCCCAGCAGCTGAACGGTTTCGATCAAGGCATCCAGATCCTCGCTGCTCAGTCTGATCGTGGCCAGCGGTGCTTCTTCCAGCCGATATTCGTTAAAAGCCATCCCATTGGCCTGTGCCAAAGCCTCAGCAATCCGGTTGATCTTTTTTAACAGCTGCCGCCCAACTGCCTCGCTGACGATCAGGGCCTGCTCTTGATCAACTGTTCTTAAAATATGGTCATCAATAGTCAAATAACGATGACTGATTGAATTAATCAGCCTAAATTGACGCTTACTCACGATATCCCTCTTTTGCTGCCACCTGCTGAACAAACGTCGCTGTCAGATCAATTGCAGCCGGTTGGCGAGTTTTCATGAAAATATCATAAGCAAACACGTTGTGCAAATTCGATTTTGATTGCTTTAATCAAACCAGCTGCGGCTGATATTTTTGGATCCGTATCCAAGTTTTAGATAATGAGCGTTTCTGGCTAAGTCATTTAAAAATTGACTATTTTATTATCACCTGTCCCAGCCGCTTTTCGTTTCAGCAATCAATTTACTTATGAAGTTTTTTTCAGATATCATTGTTTTTTCAGCTCGGCACTGTCTATTTATTCCCGTCAACAATCCTTGTCAACTGTCATTTTGCCCTAGTCAGCCATTATCTTTTGTCGATTCTGCTAATTATCGATTAGTGATCTTTGTCAGACCCGAACTTCATGATTTCTTCAAATTTGTGGTTTAGGGCATTTTCTGCTAAGATAGCGGCAAAATCTTTCAAGGAAAGGACCACCATGCTCAGGCGTGGCTCAAACCTATTTTTAAATGAAGTCGTCATCTACTATTATTTTGTCTTACGTCCTTTGCATCGCGACGCTTGTCTTAGCGAGTGCCATTATCTTTTTTGTCCGCCGCCAGCTGCCTGCCCGCAGTCTAAAGCACTGTCAAAAACTGGTCGATCATGAGCGGGCACTGCTCACGATGGGATTTGTGGCCTTTGCTGCCAGCTTGGGACTGTTTTTTATCAATTATACCTGTGCACTGTTGGCTAACGTTTTTTCAGAAGGTTTTATGATTCTGGCATTAATGACCACGATCTTAATTACGATTCGCAGCTCGTTTTAAAAAAAGCCCTCGTTCCGTTATTTTGGAACGGGGACTTTTTAACTGCCGCTGAGCATTAAAATTTACACTTACTAAAAATAAGTATAAACTGATAAAAAAATCAAAAGCGAGGTTCTAATCATGAAACTTACCTTTACTCCTCAAGCTCAGCAGCGACTGCAAAAATACCTGCAGCCTGATTCCAAACTGATTCTGGACTTTGATGATGGCGTTGGTCCATTTTCCAAGCTAGGCAACTGCTCTTTGGATGCCAATTTCAAGTTGATCATTGTAAAAAAAGACGCCAAACTGCCTGATTTTAACGCCCAGCTCGCTTCAAATCTGGGACCGATCTGGTATAAGGATTACACAGCATCGCAACTGGATGAAAAAATGGAAGTCCGTTTCAACCAAACTTATTTCACGATGCCTTTGGTCAGTGAGCAGCGCACGATGACGGACAACCTGGAGTTTTTGGATCTGCAGGAAGGCTTTCGTACTGAATCAGCATTTAATGGCGCCCACGACTGCTAGCTGCGATTTGCTTTCGACTGATTCTGGTGCTGACGACGATACTCCGAGACGCTTTTGCCGGTCCACAGTGAAAAGGCTCTTAAAAATGAGTTCAGTTCCTGATAGCCAAGCAGAAACGCAATCTCGTTCGTGGTAATGTCAGTATTGATTAAATAATGAACGGCTAAGCTTTCTCGCGTACTGTTAAGCTGTTTTTGGAAAGTCGTCTTTTCTTCTTTGAGCTTGCGCTGCAGAGTTCTTTTGGAGATTCCCAGCTCACGGGCAACGTCATCAATCGTCGTTTCGCCGCTTGGCAACAGTTCAGCTAAAGCACTGCGCACCCGTGACGAGGTAGAGTCATCAATTTCAAGGTCGGCCAGGCGTTTGGTCAGCTCCGGTTCAAAATAGTTCCACATCGCCGCATTATAGCTGACAAACGGCCACTGCAGGTCTGCTTTGGAAAAACTGATCTGGTTGATGCTGCCTGATTCAAGCTTGATTCCTGCCAACTCAGCCAAGGCAGGATCAGGTTTAGCTGCATTCAAGACCACTTTGACCGGCGTTACTTCCTGCTTTGTCGCGCGCCTTAAAAGACCGATTAAAAAGGCCCATTCCGCGACCGCCAAAAACGCGGGAATTTTTAAGCTGGCATCCCCGGGCAGCAGCTCAACTGTAACTTGATCGGCTGATGACGTAATCTGATAAGTCATCGGACCGATCAATTTTTTATATTCAGCCAGCCTTTTAATGCACTGCTCGCCATTATGACTGCAGTAGGCGGCAAAAATCGGTGGTGAAAAAGTCTCGATCTGGTCTGCCGTCGCCATCTTTACCGCCAGATCATCCGTCGTCTTTAATTCATCAATTGCCTGCATAAAGCGATAGTACTGTTCCTCTTTCATGGTGATCCGGTCATGATTCAAAGTGTCTGCCGGCAGCTCTGCCTGGCGCAAAACAGCCTGAGGATCCAAGCCATAGTGCCGTAAGAGATCATCATAGCGGCCATCAATCAAAAAATAGTTCATTTAAATTCCCGCCTTTGCTTAACGTTTAGTGAATGACTATATGATACACGCCTACTCTGTCATAATAAACATCGAAACGCGTCATCTATTTATCAATTCGTGCCACTTTTGATTAAATTTTCTGACAGCTGCCACCCACTTACCAATCAGAGCTCCGAGCCAACCACCATCAACTAAAGTCACGGGATTTCCGGCTAGAAATAATTAAAACAGCGCGGCATCAAGCTTTAAAAGACCTGGTATCGCGCTGTTTTTTGCTGGTTTATTCTTTTAAGAAGTTGGGATCTTCATAAGCCGGGTGCGGGTAGGTGTAAAATCCTTCACCGGCTTCAACGCCATAGTGACCGGCATCGATCATGGCCTTCAGCTTGTCGGCAATTGCTTTTTGCTCTGGCGTATCAGCATGAGAGCTGAAAATTGCCCAAACCGTCCGCAGACCAATCACGTCCATCGACATAAACGGCCCCATTGGCGAACCAGTTGAATTCATCCAGTCCTTATCAATCGTGATCGGGTCAGCCACACCCTTTCCCCAAAGACCCAGTGCTGCGTTTAAGAATGGTACGGACAGCGCGTTCATGATGTAGCCGTGCTGTTCCTTTTTCAAAACGATCGGCAGCATCTTGATTCCCTTGGCAAAAGCCACGACTTCTTGAATTACCGCCGGATCGGTCTTGGCATTGCCAACGATCTCAGCCGTATTGAAGACCCAGATATGGTTAGCAAAGTGCAGATGGAGGAACTTTTCAGGACGATCGACCAGTTTGACCAGCTGACTTGGCACATAGGTCGATGAGTTGCTGGCAATGATTGCTTCTTTTGGCAGGACCGAGCAGAGCTGCGCGTAGAAATCCTTTTTCATGTCCAGATTTTCTGGTACGGCTTCAATTACCAGATCGGCATCCTTAAATGACGTTTCCCAATCATTGGTAATCGAAACGATATTTTTCAAGCCGGCGTCAAACTGTTCGTCGGTCAGCTTTAGGTCATGCTTGTAAAATGGCCGCAGCGCCGCAATTCGTTTTTCGGCCCGTTCTGGATGCGGATTCCAGATGCGAACCTGATAGCCGCACAGCGCACTTTGATAGGCAATCTGACTGCCCAGCGTTCCGGCACCGGCAATCGTTACGTTTTTAATTGACATAATTAACAACCTCGCCTTCTTTTGATAGTTCAAAATGTATTTTTATTATAAACCTACTTGTGAATTTTTGAAAGCGTTTCAAACGATACAAAATGTTGATAATCGATTGACATTGTTGACTTTTTACTAATAATTCAAGTTGACAAAGCTTGTGAAGAATGATTACTTTTGATGCTGACACCGACCTACAGCTCTATGATCCGGTTTTTATCCTGGTATCTAGCATGATAGCTGCCTGCTTTAGTCATGCGGTCTGCTTAACATCCTTGACATTGGTGCGTGCCTGTCAGTTGAAACGTTTGCGGTTGCTGCACTGTCAAGCAATGTTAACAGCGCTGGTTAGTCGGATTTAATTAGCCTTTAAAAAATTTTTTGACTTTTTTCTGATTTTTTACTGGCATTTTCTAAATTATGTGTTAATATAATTAAGTACTTATTTGTTAAGTCATTCCGGCATAGCTCAGTTGGTAGAGCACCTGACTGTTAATCAGGTTGTCGTCAGTTCGAGTCTGACTGCCGGAGTAATCAAAACAGCAGTGTCTGAAGCGGCACTGCTGTTTTTTTGTATCAACTATCAGCAGACTGGCGGCAAATAATCATTAGCCAACTAAGTGTTCGTTTAATAACCTTCTAATGCAACTTCTTGGTTTTGGCCATTTCGTTGGGAATCGGCTCCTTTTGTAATGTATAATCAATGCTGAATTCATTAGGGTTTCCTAATGCTCAGTGCCGCATTCAAAATTCAGTATTCTAATAATATTAAGGGGAAAAATTCAATGCAGACACCAAGATTGCCAAAATACTTAATGCTGTCCAGTTTTGCACTTTTAACGGCAACCACCAGTCTGATTTTCAACGATCATGAAATCAAGGCTGACACTGCTGAAAATACGGCAGCTACCGCCGTGAGCACAACCGTCAGCAATACCGTTGTCTTAAACAGCACTGCACAAACGGACATCGCAAGCAGCGCGGTCGCCGATGATACCGCTAGCCTCAGCGACTCCGCCTCGTCAGCAGCCGGCGAGCAGCGCGCCAGTTCTTCTGCCGACGTCTTGACTGAGGTCACGACACCGGATACCGGCAACGTAACCCAGTCCGATGCCAGCTGGACGTTAAAGGGGCTTGGCAACTACACTTTTGCTCAGGTCGATTACTACAACTCCAATCAGACTGCCCAGCCGGCTGGTCAATTATCAATCAATGCCAGCGGTCAGCCGCACAGCTACTTTCCAAACGCTCAATATGCTCGCATTACGGTCAGTCGCGGCTCAGAAACGCTTTTTGATCAAACCTTTATCGGCGATCAGAACTATCGATTCAAGCAGACACTGCAGCTTCAGGCCGGCGATATCTTAAGCATTGAGCATGCCGAAGCCAAGACGCGCTACACTACCAATAACGATGCCACGATGAAGACCTCGGCTTTGGGTGATTTGAGCCGCTTCGTTTTCGTCGTGGCTAATAATCTTTCGTTAAAAAACATCAGCGACTATGCCTATCTGGATGTCAAAACCAAACAGCTGATTGATAATGGCGCGCTGGCTTTTGGCGCATCGGCCAGCGATGTTGCGACCCTGCAGAATCAGCTTGATAACCAGCAGGCTGATTTGACGACCGAACAAAGAGCACTGCTGCAGACACGCCTGGATCAAGCTAAAGCACTGCTTGCCAACACCACCAACAGCATTAACGTTGGCCAGACCATGACCTACCAAGGCTTCGTATTGTCGCCTGATGCCAGCATTACGCAGACCAACAAGGAAGGCCGCTATATGGGAACCTACCATGATCGGCAGTCATTAGGCATGGTACTGTCGGATGGCGCTACGCTCAAGATCCGGCGCATTGACAACGGCTACTCGGGCAGCGTTTCAATTCAGCTGATTGGCGATTCTTCTAAAAAGATCGTGACGCAATCGGTAGGTACCGACTGGGTCGAGATTACGGCCAATGGCGATGCCGCGGTTTTCCTGCGTACACCTGAAAACGCGCAGACGACCGGACCGCTGTTGGAATATGAGCTGGTTTCCGGAACGGCCAAGGAACTGCCCGTCTTTACTGCTGACAGTGACCAGGCTGCCGTCTTAAAGCAATGGGACCAGAGCAAAGCCGCTTTTGCCTTGATGGATGCCAACAACATTGAGATTCTGATTCCTTATCAAGATATCAAAACGGTTAAAAATACCGATATGAACAGTCTGATTGATCAGTACGACAATCAGGTCTTCAAGCTTTATGATGAACTGACCGGCATCCCAACCAATACCGTTCGTGATCAGCCGGTCAAGGGACGCTATTTTGCCTTTGCCGATCAAGATGGAATCGGTGCTGCCTACTGGTCGGTCAACTACACGGCCGCCAACAGCAGCTCAATTGCTTCTTATCTGACGATCAACTGGCTGCCGCTGCATGAAATCGGCCACGGCTATGAAGTCCCAGCTAGTGATATGTACATCATCGACTCATTCAACAACATTTACGGTACGCTTTATCAAAGTCAATTCAACAGCAACTTCACTACTGGCAGCTGGATCTTCGGGACTTCCAAAGACAGCATCGTGCAAAGCGTGGTGGATTCAGTCCTGACCAAAAAGCAAAGCTGGGCGGATCTTGGCTATCGAGAACGACTTGTACTGTGGATGAATCTAGCCTACAACCTAGAAGGCACGGACGCGTTCAAGTACTTCAACATTGATCATCGCGCCAATGCCGTTGCCGGAAAGACGGTTAACCAGATCGGCAAGGACTGGATCAGCGTCTATGCTCAGCACTATCAGCTTAACGTGACGCCTTTCTTTGCAACGATGGGCGTAAGCGTTGATGACGTAACGGCGCTCAATTCATTGAACTACCCCGCCGTAGCCATGCTTACTCAAGTCGTACCGGACGATCAATTGACGACGGTCATGCAAAAGCTGGGCTGGGATCAGGATTTTCTAAAGTCTAAGGTCGCCCTGATTACCAATGAGCAGCTCGCACAAACCGGCCTGACCAGCCACATTATCTTAAATCTGAGCAATGCCGACAAGCTGATTGGCTCTTCCATCAAGCTGATGAACGGTACGCAGACGATCGCGACGATTCCAGTCACTTCAAATACGGTTGATCTGGGAACGCTGGCCAACGGAATCTATACACTGACTACTGACAATCCAAACGTCAAGCTGACTGATCAGTACCTCTACGTTAAAGAAGATGCGACGGTCAATGAAGCCGTTGCATCATCCAGCCAGATTCTGCCAAGCATTGCCAGTCTGTTTACCGATGATACCTACCAAAAGCTGGCCGATACTGCCACGGTTGAGCTGATCAACAATGCGCGCAGCATGCTTGACGACCTGCAAAACGAGACGATCAAAAACGCCAACGAGCAGCTTTTGGAGCGCGCGGACGGCCTGATCGGTCAATGGGAGTTTAACGGCTACGGCGGCTCATTTGCCTCCTATCGCTATTTGAATAACGATGGCACGCTTTTGGCAACCTTTACCAATCGCCATCCAAATACCAACTATGGCGCTAATACCTACGTTACGGTGACCGTGACTGACGCCAATGACAATCAAACCTACCAAAAGATCTTCTATGGCAACGTTGCTGAAACTGCCGGTACGACTGCAATCAAGCTTAATGCCGGCGATATCTTAACGTTTGACACTCATGACGGCATGCAGCTGGTCGCGCCGGAAAGTCTTAAAGACAGCAATTCGCGCAAATTCGTCTATGAGGTTACCAAGAATCTGCATCTGCGGCTGGCCGGTACCAATTCCCAACCGATCATCACCGCTCCAGCTACAGTCACTATCAAACAAGGGGGCACGTTTGACCCGTTGGCAGACGTTATGGCAACCGATGCTGATGATGGTACGATTACGCTGACTGCTGCCAACGTAGCCGGCACGGTAGACGTCAATACGCCTGGCACCTACTCCATTACCTATACCGTTACCGACAGCGATGGTGCAATCAGTGAGCCGGTCACGACCATCGTCACGGTTGAAGCAGTTAAGACTCAAATTACAATCAATTATGTTGCTGATGATCAAAACGAGACTCAAGTTGCCAGCCAAACCTTAACTGGTGATATGGGTACTACGCAGTTCTACACGATCAGCATTCCAGAAAACTATGAACTGGTCGGAAGCGATCTGCCGGCGGACGGCTTACTGACCTTTAATAAGCAGCCGACTACCTACACCGTACATCTAAAGACCGCGGTGAAGGCATCTGATACGCCTGCTGATCCTGGCTCCAATACCCCGAGCGATTCTGGTTCGCAAAGTGCTGCTCTCCCTGGCGATACTCCGGCTGATTCAAACGGTTCGGCCGCTGACAAGCCAAGCGTGCCTGATTTCAGCAGTTCAGCCGATACGCCTGCTGATCCTAGTTCCAATACCCCAAGCGATTCTGGTTCGCAAAGTGCTGCTCTCCCTGGCGATACTCCGGCTGATTCAAACGGTTCGGCCGCTGACAAGCCAAGCGTGCCTGATTCCAGCAGTTCAGCCGATACGCCTGCTGATCCTGGCTCCGATACCCCAAGCGATTCTGGTTCGCAAAGTACTGCTCTCCCTGGCGATACTCCGGCTGATTCAAACAATTCGGCCGCTGACAAGCCAAGCGTGCCTGATTCCGGCAGTTCAGTCGCCGATACGCCATCCCCATTGGTTATTGCGGACAATTCAACTAACCCAACCGTTGCTATTGATCAAACATCCGAAGCCAGCACCTCAAACCGGCCAGCTAACCAAGCCACCGCTAATCAGCAGCTGCCACAGACCGGTAATAAGAATTCGGCTCTGCTCGGTTTAGGACTTTCTGCATTAGCTGCCATGTTGGGAATTGGTGGCAAACGATTGAAACGGGATTAAAAACATTAATAATCCAACTCGATATGGGTATTTATTGACGATTTTGAGACCTAACTATGGCATTCTGAAGTCAGTGTGATATAATGCAAACATAAATCATGACGAACGCACCTCGTCTGGTTTGGGCATGGAACGATTGCCTGCTGATGCAGACAACAACGCGACGATTGGTTGACAACCCCTGTGATAGCTGTGAGTGGACAGCTGCATTCAACCAATCCTCCCCATAATAAAAAGTCGCGCAATCCATTGTCAAAATTATCAGGACCCCCCCTGGTATGAGAAAGAGCCGCTAAGAAACTCCCCTGTTTCTTAGCGGCTCTTTTGTTAATCATGAATTACGGCTTTAATATCGTCGTAATCAAAGTTATCAGCAGGCATTATACAAAAAATCCCGTAAACACATATGATAAAAATATCATTACCTACTTTTAAGCAAAAAAGGCCTAATCGTAGGTAATTCACAAAGTCGGTCTGGCCCAATCAACTCCTATCAGCGCCAAAATATATATCTTTACCTACTATTTCGGAAAAAGGCATCAAATAGTAGGTAAAGTTCAGTCGGCCGCATATACAGTTCCTCTATAATTACCTACTTAAGGCCCAAAATCAATAAATGGTAGGTAATTTCGGCTTTCTTAACTGATCAAGGTCCAATTTTCTTCACAATATCAGCTGACTGATGGATAGCTGCGACCTAATCACCCAAAAACAACGTTCAATGAATAGCATCACTGCACCAAGATTGATGTGTGTCAATGGTTTTATGTAAAAAGGAATCTTCCCGTGCGGATAATGAAGCCTGGTTTTCAAAACATTGACAGGCTACTGTTGCAATGCAAGAAAATTTTCGTTCAATGCTCTTCGGCCGCGTTGCCATAAAATCCTGCTAAGCACTGACTATGGTAGCGATTAAAAAACTGCAACCAGATTAGCCTTGCATTGAATCAACGCCGCTAGCCATGAGTAACGTTCCCTCTCAAAAGCAGTATTCGGACCAGCTCTTTAAGTCATGATTATCGACCGTCCCTAATGCTGCCCAGCATCAGTCAAACGTTATGGCAACAACCGATGTATTTAGTCGTCTCAATCTTGACTGCTTTTCATCAGCTTAAGTCAATCAATCCCCTCTGCCGCATCGATTTTGAGGCAGAGGGGATTGATTTTATCAGTCATCATGATCATCAGCAAGCAGCCGTGCCAGTTTTCGAGCCAGATTCTGCCGCTGCAAGGGCGTCATCTTAGCCAGCAGCTTATCAATCAGCGCCGACGTCTGATTGAAAACGTCGGCCAGTGCATCAACCAACCGCTCATCATCGGCCAGTGCCATCAATTCCTGTACCAGCGTATCCACCTGACTGCCTGCCACCTCTTGACGGCTCACTGGTGCATCGTCTTTAGCTTCCAATTGGGCCTGGGCTGCGGCTGCCTTAAAAAAAGCCCGTACCCGATCACCGCCGTCACGAACCGCTTGACGATACAGATCCTCATCCAGCGTGGAATAGACGCCTGCCACTTTAATGAACGCCCCAAACGCCAGCATGGCATCAATTACCAGCTGCACGTTCTCGGCTTTGATCTGCCCATGCTCTAACAGCCATTCAAACAGATAGGCCGTGGGGGCGGTCAAGTCGCTGGTCAGGGTTTCTGGATGGCTGGCAATCAGATAGCGATTCAGATAAACATCAGCCAAACGCAGATACTGCTGCATCCTGGTATCGTCAACCATTTCCGTCTGTTCCAGGTAGTCATGATAGCGCCGTAAAAAGGCATCATTGACCTGGCGCATTTCCCGTACGATCGCGGCATACCCCGTCCAAGCAGGCGTTTTTTGAATCTGATCATCCCATTGATGGAACAAGCGATAATCAAACTCCCATGCCGATTTTTCTGCCATACTGCCTTTTCTTTGAGCCGGCAGACGCCATTCTTGGTTGATCTGATCTTTAAAACGAACAGCCGGTGCAATTTTAGGTTCTCTTAGATCGCAAAAGACCTTCGTACTGCTGCCCAGCGTTAAGGAAAGAATCCCCAATTGATTGAGCAGCTGGTCATCATCCAGTCTTTCAACGTCAATCTTGGCCAGCTCGGGCGCGTATGCACGAAAAGCTTTTTCAACCAGGAAGTCGGCTGTCATGTTTTGATAGCTGACCTCACCGTGCGCAATGCAGTTGACGTATTCAGTAAGCTTGATGGAACTGATTCCCATCCCAGCCATTACAAACATTAAAACCTGTCTTAAAACCGAAACGGGACTGACTTTTAGAAACTCGGCACCCGGCAGCACGATTGGCATCTGCGTATTGCGGTTGATACACAGCAGCATGCCATAATCCTGCATGGCTACCTCACGAATGATCCAGTCGCATAATGACGTTTCTGGAACGTATTGCGGCTTTGGATCACTAATCAGCGTCTTTTTAAATGCAGGGGTGAGTCTTTTGCTGACAATTAGCATTTGTTAACACCACCTCTTGTTTGATTTATCAAGATATTACTACCTATTAAGGATAACGCAATTCAGGAAACATTTTCAACCGCTTTCAGCAAAATCTGTCGTATATTCTGGTAAAAGAAAGACAAAATCTGCTTTTAAGCCATTTTTCATTCCAACAAAAAAGAGACTGGGAAAAAAGTCTCAAAACTAAAGAATCGCTAGGAACCACGTTGCTGAAAACGTTGATTTCTAGCGATTTTTAATATTACTATTCTCTAAAATTCATCTGAAAATATAGTTTTTTCCCATCCTCTTTGAATGTTGACGGTTGGCTAATTAAATAAATGCAGCTTCTCGATTCGCTCAACGGCTTCAACCAGGCGCTTAGGCTTAATCAACAGACCAATCCGGACATATCCTTCGCCATGCTCACCAAAGCCATTGCCCGGTGCTACCGCCACGCCTGCCTTATCCAACAGCAGATCGGCAAACGTCTCACTGGTAAAGCCTTTTGGTACCGGCATCCATGCATAGAAGGTTCCCTTTGGCACATAGGCATGCCAGCCGATCTTTTCAGCTGCTTGAACGAAGGCATTGCGCCGTTTTTCGTAGCGGTGCACGATCTTTTTAATCTCGGCATCACGCTCCGGCTTCTTTAAGGCATCGATTGCAGCATACTGCAGGGCTGGGAACAAGCTGACAAACAGGTGATCCTGAATCAGGTTCAACGCATGAATGATATCTGCATTGCCCACTGCAAACGCGATTCGCCACCCGGCCATGTTAAACGTCTTGGAGTAGGTATAGAATTCAACGCCGACTTCCTTGGCTCCAGGCGTCTCCATAAAACTGACCGGTGCCTGATCATCAAAGCCCAGCGCGCCATAGGCAAAGTCGCTGATAATGCCAACGTGATACTTCTTAGCCCATTCTACCAACTTGACGTAAAATTCCTTGGTTGCCACGGCGCCGGTTGGGTTGTTGGGATAGTTCAGATACATAAACTTTGCCCGCTGTGCCGTTGCTTCTGGAATCTTATCCAAGTCCGGCAAAAAGTCGTTTTCAGCCAGCAATGGGAAGGTTTCAAACTTAACCTCGCCTAAAGCCGCTCCCGACCAGTAGTCAGGATAGCCAGGATCAGGCAAGAGCAGCGTGTCGCCTGGATTCATCAGCGCCCATGGCAGTTCAACCAATCCAATCTTAGAGCCGCCTAGAATCGCAACCTCGGTATTGGGATCAAGATGCGCACCATATTTTTCTTGATAAAAATCAGCCGCGGCCTGCTTAAACTCTGGCAGCCCTTGAAATGGCGAATACTTGTGCGTCTTCGGATCCGCCACCCACTTTTGGGTACTCTTGACGATATATTCTGGCGTTGGCTTATCTGGATTGCCCTGTCCCAGGTTGATGACGTCCACGCCTTCTGCTACCTTGGCGTTTACTTTGGCAACCAGATTGGCAAAGAACTGTTTTGGCAGCGTGTCCAGCAGTTTTGATTGTTGAAATTCCATTATGATCTTCCTTTCAAAGTTTAGTCATGTCAATACGGCAAGATTTAGTCATACAGATCTGGGCGCCGATCCTTAAATACCGGAATCGGACCACGCACCGTCTTTAATTCGTCCAGATCCAGCTCAGCAAACGTCAGGCCTGCTTTTTCACCTGCATCGGCAATCACGTTCCCCAACGGATCAACGACCAGCGAGTGCCCATTGTAGCTGTTTTCGGCGTCATGACCAACGCGATTGACCGCAACGACAAAAGCCTGATTCTCAATCGCGCGGGCCTTGACCAGTGCCTCCCACTGTTCAATCCGCGGCGTCGGCCATTCAGCTACGACATAGATTACATCGGCACCCTGTTTGGCTACCGTCCGAAACCATTCTGGAAACCGCAGATCATAGCAGATGAAACTGGCACTCTTCACGCCTTTTAATTCAAAAAAGCTGCCTTGACTGCCTGCTTGAATGAATTCGTCTTCATGCATCAGACCAAACAGGTGCACCTTGTCATAGCTGCCGGTTAGGTTCCCGTTTTGATCATAGATATAGGTCGTATTGTAATATTGACCGCCAGCACGTACGGTTGCCACGGATCCACCCACGATGGCAATCTGATTTTCCTTAGCAGCACGAGAAAGCGTCTGCTTGGTTTGCCAGCCATCCTGATCAGCCAGCCGGGCCAATTCAGTCAAGGCATAGCCGGTATTCCACATTTCAGGAAATACCACCACGTCTGCGCCTGCTTTAGCCGCGTCTTTGACTGCCTGCGTAACCGTCTGATAGTTGCGGTCAGGTTCGCCCAATGCAATATCGATCTGGGCAACAGCTACCTTGAACGTCATAAAATCACTCCTTTTAATAAAAAAGCCCGCCCTGGTTAAAGGACGAGTTTTTTCGTGATGCCACCTTTATTTGCCGTCTTGTCGCCAAAACAGCCTTATCAAGTCATTGACTCAGCGAGATAACGGTCGCTTGCCGGTACTGACTACTTATTTCGCCAATACGCCATTAATCCAGGACCATCTTCATTGCCAAAGTCTGCTCTTTTCCACCAGCCAAGAGCTCTCTGAAAGGCTTAAAGCGACTACTCATCCCAGGGGCATCGTTTCGTTTTAATTATGAGTTAATTCTAATCACTTTTTAATGAATGTCAAGGATTATTTTTAAAATCAACAACGGCTCATTGGCAGTCGCCGTTTTGCTCAGTCAGCACCATGTTTTTGATTGATGCGGTTTAAGAAAATCATCAATCCACAGGCAATCCCGGCATAAACAGCACCGCCTGGCCCAACCGCGCTCAAGCCATGCATCTTAACCAACAGACTGCCCGTTGCCGATCCTAACGCAATGCCAAAATTGGAAAAAATCGAGTTGATTGAAGATGCCATGACTAAAGAAGCCGGATAGTCATGAGTAGCAATATCGATAAAATGCAGCTGAATCGGTGAATTAATCAGATACATCAGCGTGCCGATCAGCATAATCACGATCAAGGCAAGCCACCGCCAGTCAAGGCTGATCGCCAGCATGGCCAGTAACATGAGCTGCAGACCATGCACAAGCGGCATTTTCCGTAAGCCTCCCAGTTCAACCAACCGGCCAGAGAACTGATTGCTAAACAAAGACATCAAGCCATACAGAAATAAAAGCAGCGTAATCGCGCCCGTCTTAAAATGCAGCGGTCCCGCCAGCAGCGGTCTTAAATAAGTGTAGAAAGTATAGGTTGCGGCCAGATTAAACATCGGCAGCAGCATCCCGATATAAATGCGGCGATCGCCAAAGATTTTAAACTGATCGCTGAATTGTCGTGACGCGCCCTGTCTGAGATCAATCGGCAGACTGGCCCGCATCAGAAACAAAATAACCAGACTGACGAAAACGATCACGCCAAACGTGGTCCGCCAGCCAAAGTTCATTGAGATCCAGGTACCCACTGGAACGCCAAAGACCGAGGCAATCGAAAAGCCGGAAAAAATCCAGGCAATCAATCCGGCTCTTTTTTCAAGCGGCGCCAGACTGTTGGCAAATGTCGTTGCAATCGAGATGATTACCCCAGAAACGATTGCCGTGATCATCCGCGCAGCTACCAGAATCGGATAGCTGGGCGCGGCCATCACCATTGCATTGCCTAGAATAAAAACAATCCATAATGCCAGCTCGACTTTCAGCAGACTGCGCGTTCCAATCAGCATCGTAATCAAAGGCGTGCTGATCGCATAAACCAGCGCAAAGATCGTTACCAGCAGTCCGACAACGGTCACCGGCTCATGAAACGTCTTGGCAATGTCAGGCAGGACGCCGACGATAATAAATTCGCTAAAGCCAAGGGCAAAGGCAATCAAGACCAATACCAGGCTCTGCATTCGATAATTTTTCACTTTTTTCTCCTTACTCCATAAATTCAAATCATTTTTAGTTTAGTCCTGTTTGATTTAGTTAGCCAGTCCATCAATAAAAAAGATCCCAGCTGCCTAAAGCTTTAGACGGGGATCATTCTTAAAATATGTATTAGTTTTTAGTATTTAAGAACTGTTTGCAAATGGCAACGATGCGCTCAGCAGCATGACCATCTCCATATGGATTAGGAGCCTGCGCCATTTTTTGATAGACGGTCTGATCACAAAGCAGCTCCTCCATTGCCTGGGCGACACGATTCGGATCCGTCCCTACCAAGCGCAGCGTGCCTGCCTTAACGCCTTCTGGACGCTCAGTCTCGTCACGCAGCACCAATACCGGCTTGTTTATCGAGGGCGCCTCTTCCTGCACGCCGCCTGAGTCGGTCATAATCAGATAGCTGCGCGCGGCCAGATTATGAAAGTCAACCACGTCTAAAGGAGCAATCAGATGGACACGGGGCTCGTCTTTAAATACCGCCTGGGCAGTCTGCTGCACCTTGGGACTTAGATGCACGGGATAAATAACCTCAACATCAGGATGCCGAGCAACTTCTTTTTTTATGACTTCAAAAACCCGCTGCATGGGTGCGCCCTGGTTTTCGCGCCGATGCATCGTCAGCAGAATGATGCGCTGCTGGGGCGAGATCTTAGCCAAAACGTCATGGTGATAATCGCTCATAACCGTATACTGCAGGGCATCAATCGCGGTATTGCCGGTCACGAAGATCCGACTGGCACGATGATGCTCCTTTAGCAGATTGGCCTGACTGAGCTTGGTTGGCGCAAAATACAGATCGGCCAGGTCATCGGTCAATTGGCGATTCATTTCTTCTGGATATGGCGAATACTTATCCCAGGTACGCAGACCAGCTTCCACATGGCCAATTGGAATCTGATGATAAAATGCACTAAGGCTGGCCGCCATGGTCGTACTGGTATCGCCATGTACCAGAATCAGATCAGGCTTTTCCTGCTGCAAGACGCGTTCCATCCCCAGTAGAACCCGGCTGGTAATCTGGGTCAGCGTCTGATCTGGCGCCATAATCTTTAAGTCGTAGTCAGGCTTAAAATCAAACACTTCAAAAACGGTCTGCAGCATTTCACGGTGCTGGCCAGTCGTTACGACCACTGATTTTAAAGCCGGGTCTTGGGCCAGCAGCTTGATTACTGGCGCCATCTTGATTCCTTCCGGCCGCGTGCCGATTACCGTCATAATCTTCATTTTAGTTCAGTCCTTCCAAAGCCGCGATCACCGTAAGCGTCGCGTCATAATAGTTTTTACGCGTCAGGGGGTGGCTGAAGATGTACTTTTGACTGTCAAACAGATTGTCATAGCCTTCGCCACGATGATGACTGACGGCCAAAAAGATCGGTGCCGAAAAGCTGGCCGACTGATACTTAACCAGGCGTTTGCCGTTTAGCGAGTAGCCGGCTGTGACATATTGCTGATGACTAAAGAAACGCAGCATCTTTTTTAATACTTTTTGAGCGCGTGGATCATCAGAAGCCGCCAACATCATTGGTACCCGGCAGGCATTAAAACTATAATTGCCGTCCTGCTTGGTAGAAATCGTATTGGGTTTGACCGGTTTGGCCGAGTCGCGCGTAATCCAGGCAAAATCAGGAACCAAGCCGGTGTGATGCTGACGGCTCAGATTAACCAGCCGATCCAGCATTGCATTGTTGACGGTCTGCCAGCGCGAATCGCCCGTTGCCTTAGCCAAGATCTTAAACACATAGGGCATTACATCAGAAGTACGCATCAGCCGCCAATACGCTGAGTCTTTGGTCACCCAGTCGCCAACCGTCAACGCTCTGGTCTGTGGATTATACTCATAGGCCAGAATGTCGCTACTCAGTTTCTTAGCCAGGCTGCGATAATAGTCTGCTTTTGACGGCCACTGTCGAGCTGCTGCCACTAATGCCACGTCAATATATACATCGCCATCGGTTGCACTGTTGACGTCTGCTACCCACTGATGATGCCGGTTATAGTACTGTCGCCAAGACATCAGATAAGTGGGCGTCTGATGCTGATCGCCAACGTAATCACGATGCGCCAGCCAGTAATCGACAAAGCGATCAAAATCTTTTTGACTCGCCCAGCCTTTTTTAGCGGCCATGATCGTAATCCACATGCCATAGCCCTGTGATTCGGACAGTGCGACCGGTTTTTGATGGTTGTTGTTCGTACTGGTATTAACAAACGACTGATCAGCTCCGGGATGCATGACATAGCTTTTTTCCCAGGTCCGATACATGTTCTGCTGCAGACAGACTGGATTGGTCACCCGCACCCACAGCAAGGTTCCCAGATAAACCGCGGCAATCAGGCCAACAAAGATCCAGGTATATTTATTGAGCTTCATTGCAATCTCCCATCATCAATCATCAAAGCGCTTGGTCTTTACCCAGACGTTGCCGTTACGGTGCAGGATCGCATCTAGAGTTACCGAGATGACCGCATGAACGGAAACGACGATAAACAGCTGCGAATAGGTAAAATAAGAGGCCAGGGCAAGCCAAAGCTGACTGGTAGTCGCCTGACCAAACTGCGACGACATGGCAATACTGATCTGTAAAACGTACAGGTTGATCATCAAAAGCCAGTTGAATAAAAGCAGCTGCGCAATCAGGATGTTGCTTTCGCCAAAAGTAAACGGCACCGTCAGACTAGGCACTACCAACCGCAAAAGCAGCGTGACCACGTTGGCAAAAAAGATCACATCTGATAAAACGATCGCCGCATTGAACCAAAAGAACGTACATGAGTAATAAAACGTCTCCAGCTTAACGCGCCAGTTGCTACGGTCAAAAAGATGTTTAAAATTATGGATCACCACCTGATAGTTGCCCTTGGCCCAGCGCAGTCGCTGAAAGTAGTAGTCATGCACTGTCTCAGGCTCCTGCTGAAAGGCCTCCGAGTTATAGGCCAATGCAATCAAGCGGTTCTGCTGCATGATCTTAAACGAGATGTCGGTATCCTCAGTCAATGCCCCATTGCGCCAGCCGCCAATTGATTTGACAAAGCTGGTCTGAATGATGAAATTGGTTCCCGGAATCCGGCCAATCTTAAACATGTGCCAGATGCCGCAATGCTGGATTCGCTGGGTTACGACGATTTCTTGATTAATACAGCGCGTCAGAAAGTTCTGCTGTGCGTTTCGCGTTTTGTTGCGGCCAAACACAGCCACATAGCGTTCAGGATCCTCCAGTGCTTTTTGTACCAGAAAATACAGGGCATTGCGCTCGGGAATGGCATCCGCATCGTAAACGCCAATGTATTCGCCATGCGCGATCTTTAGAGCATCGTTGAGCACCCCTGCCTTGCCGCCCGTACCGTGACGATTGATGATCTTGGCGTTGCGGCCAAAATAGCGGGGCTGAGCAATTAATTTATGCATTTCTTTTAGCGTGTCGTCGCTGCAATTATCGGCATACAGTAGCAGCTCGACCTTGTCCTGGGGGTAGTTGAGCTCCAAAATCGCCTTGGCAGTCTGGGCAATCACGATTTCTTCATTATGAGCCGGCACGACCAGGGTGATCATGGGATAGCGTTTCAATGGCAAGACATCAGCACGAATCTGGCTGTGCTTGAGCCAAAAACTGGTTGCTCCGCTCAGCGTAATGATCGACATCAACAGTGAAAGCCAGATTGACACCAACGTCACGACCATCATTATTTCACTGATCATCAGCCGACTTCACCCCCAGTTCCTTTAATCGCCGCTTGATGTGTTCTTTAGGCGGCAGCTTTAAAAGATCATCTTTGGCCTGCGTCAAATCGTTTTTGACCAAGCCATGCGTTTCCATCTCTTCAATGCGATAATAGATGATCCAGTTACAGATAAACAAAACAACCATTGCCAGTAAAAAAAGCAGCGTAATTGCCGTCGCCAGCAAAAAAAAGATCCTAACCATCGATCACATTTCCTTTCAGATATTCGGTCACAATGTCAGTCTCCATCTCACGCTGCAGGTGCCGACCAACTTTTTCAAACGTCATGAAGTGCGCCACGTTTTGACGATCGATTTTTTGCGTTCCCCATTTATACTGAGCCGCGGCCCCATTGACTTCAATCTCGCCAAGCAGTCTTTTGGTTTGATCATTCAGCTGCTTTAAGACCCGATCCGACAGTTCATTCGAAATAATCATGAACGTGGCGTTGCCAAGATAGTAAAGCGATTCAGAAGGCAGCCGGTCGATTTTTAAAACCCGTGCGATCTCTTGAAGCATCTGATTATATTCCTGCTCATGAAACTGTTGAAACTGGGTGCTGTGTGCCCAATGAATGGCTGATACGTTGATCCAGAGATTGACATCGTCGCGATCATGAATATACAGTATGCACTTTTCATACAGCTTGACCGCATTATAGCGAGTCAGCAGCTTAGTGACGGGATCATAGTGGGCCGCGTATGACTGAATCTCGCTGCGGTTTTTGTCCAGCCAGCCCCAGCCAGTGATCATTTCTCTGGCGACTAAAGTTAACGAGGCAATCACGGGAAAAGTGAACAGCAAGGCCAGCTTGATCGGTGCCGCGATCACTACATAACCAAGCAGCAGAATTGCACTGCCCAGCGTCGTTAATGCAATGATCAGCCAACTGATTAAGATGCTGGGAATCATCATCCCTACCAAAACGCCCAATCCAATCATAACGGCCATGGCAATCATCATATTGGTCTGGTAAAGCGATGACCAGATGATCAAGGCCATCGAAGCAATGATTACCATCATAATCGCCAATTGAAAAAACAGAATCGAATGTCGGCGAAACATTGTCATCCCTCCATACTAGTTTTTGATTGATAAAGATAAAACGTACCATTAATATAATTATTTTTACTAAAAGTTACAATCGGTATACTTACTGATCAAAAGCTAACTATAAGTGATAGCAACAATCTGATAAAATCTAAACGGCCTTATTCCTATAATTATTTTTATAAATAAATTTTTCCTAATTTTTGATTAAGCAAGCTGTAAGCAATGGCTTGATTTTATTGTGTTATTGTGTTTCCGAATTCTTATCCGGTTTTATCGATTACGTAAATATGGCTCGCTGGGTCTGGCCGGCATTAGCGATATTCGTCGCGGACCTTAATCAATCAAAAAAACTGCCAGCTAAACAGCTGACAGCTTGCATTTCATCAATTATAAATTGTTGGCTGAAAAATCAATGAAACTAAACTCAATAATCGTTCGCATTACTTGTTTTCATTAACGGCATCGGACAAGGCCTTTCCCAGACGTTTCAGACCTTCTTCGATCTTGTCTTCCTGCATGTTGGAGTAGTTCAGACGGAAGGTGCCTGGTTCTGGCTTACCGGCAAAGAATGGATCACCGGGCACGAAGGCAACCTTTTCCTTCAAGCACTTCTTGAACAGCTCAACCGTATCCGTAACCCCAGGAACCTTAACCCAAAGGAACATCCCGCCTTCTGGATTCGTGTACTTGACACCTTCTGGGAAGTACTTCTTCATGCCTTCAATCATCAGGTCCTTGCGCTTACCATACAGAGCACTGATTTGGTCAACGTGCTTGTTGATGTCGTTTTGCGCAAAGAATTCAACGACGGCCCATTGTGCCAATTGATCAGTGTGCAGGTCGGTTGACTGCTTCAGCACCGTCAGCTTGTCGATGACTTTCGGATCACCAAGAACCCAGCCCAAACGGAAACCTGGGGCCAAGATCTTAGAGAACGTGCTCATGTACAAAACATGGTCAGTCGTGTCAAATGCCTTGATAGCTGGTACGTGTTCACCTTCAAAGCGAATGTCGCCATATGGGTTGTCTTCCAGCACCATGACGTCGTATTTAGCTGCCAGTTCGGCAACCTTCTTACGGCGATCAACCGGCATCGTCTTGCCAGTTGGGTTTTGGAAGTTGGAAACCGTATATAGCAGCTTGGCCTTTGGGTGGTTCTTCAGCGCTTCTTCCAAGGCATCGACACGCAGCCCCTGGTCATCTTGAGGAACGGAGACAAACTTGGCGCCATAGGAACGGTAGACATCCAGCGCACAAAGGTAGGTTGGATCCTCGACCAAGACTTCATCGTCTTCATCAATAAAGGCCTTGCCGACCAGATCCAGCACTTGTTCAGAACCAGTCGTTACCATGACGTTTTCTACCTTTGAATCAATACCTTCACGTTCCTTAACGCGCTTGGTAATCAGTTCGCGCAGTTCCGTTACCCCGCGCGATGCACCATATTGCATGGCTTCGCGGCCGTGTTCGTCAAAAACCGTATCGACCGCTTTTTTCATTTCTGCGACGGGGAACAGTTCTGGCGCTGGCAGGCCCCCGGCAAATGAAATTACTGATGGATCAGCCGCTGCTGCCAGGATTGCACCAACTGCGTCCGTACCATCTGCTGGAACCCGTTTTGAAAATTGAACCATTCCGATCACTCCTATTCATTCTTAGAAACAAATTATTAATGAATCTCATTAAATTTTAATATGGCTATTATAATAGTCGCATTTTTTTAATTCTGCAAGTCCTTTTGGCAAAAAAAATTAAGTCGTAGCGATCTGTCAGTTGACATGACGGCGCAGACTCTGCATCAGCAATTGCTTGGCAGCCGCTGAAACCGTCATGCTATGATCTTTGGCATACTGCTGCAGTTCTTGATAGGCAGCCATTTCTTCCGGTGTTTTCCAAATAATTCCCGTTACTTGGCCATGTTCTTTTTGCATTTTTTCACCTTCTGTTGTTTTTTGTCTATTTTAACATTTTTATGGTTCAAAAATTATCGTGAGTAATTTCACAAAATCTTTTGAAATGCTTGAACCACTGCCTGGCTTTTTTTATACTTGTATTTAGAAACTAGAAATGAGGGGATCAAATGGATTACTTGATCGGTGTAAACATCGGCACCACCTGCACCAAGGCGGTTTTATATGACCAGGACTTCAATGCATTGGCAAGCGCGTCTCGTTCACATCATCTATTCCGTGACGAACCGGAAATGTTAGAAGAAGACCCAGATGAAATCTTCGACACGGTCGTTGACACGCTGCACGAGGTCGTTGGTAAGACAGATCTAAACAATGGCACGCTGCGGGGCGTCTCCTTCTCAAGCATGATGCACAGTCTGATTGGCTTAAACCGCGTCAATAAGCCACTGACGCGTGTATTGACCTGGGGCGACAATCGGGCAGCCAAATACGCGGCTGAAATGAAGCAAAACGGCGCAGGACTAAAGATCTATCAGCGTACGGGCACGCCAACCCATCCAATGGCCCTGCCCTATAAGCTGATCTGGCTTAAAAATGAGCATCCCGAGATTTTTGAGCGCACGACCTGCTGGCTGGGCATCAAAGACTATGTGTTCTGGCGGCTATTTGGCGTTTTGAAAACCGACATCTCATCAGCCAGTGCTTCAGGTCTGTTAAATCTAAAAGAGCTTGACTGGGACAAAGAAACCCTTAAGCTGATTGGCATCTCAGCCGACCAACTGCCGCAGCTGGCCAGTCCATATGAACAGGTACGGGGACTGCGCAGCCAGATTGCCGCTAAGATCGGTCTGCCAATGGATACGCCATTTATCCTGGGCGCAGCTGACGGACCAATGGATAATCTGGGAGTTGGCGCCCTGGATCAGGGAACCACGGCTATTACGATTGGCGATACTTCAGGAGCAGTCCGGGTAATTACTGATCAGCCGCGCTTTGACATCGAAGGGCGCCTGTTCTGCTATGCCCTGGATGAGGAGCACTGGGTCGTTGGTGGTCCGATCAATGCCGGCAATACGGTGTTCAGTTGGGCTGGCGACAAACTGTTTGCCCCAGAAAAGCAGCTGGCCAACATGATGCATGAAGAAAGTCTGGATGTCGTGGCCAAGATTGCTAAAACGATTCCCGCTGGTTCAGACGGTCTGATCTTTCACCCCTTCTTAAACGGCGAGCGGGCCCCAATGTGGAATGCCAACGCCCGGGGATCATTCTTTGGCCTTACGCCGCACCACACTCGGGCACACATGGCACGAGCCGTTTTGGAGGGAACCGTCTATGAGCTTTATGCAATCAGTCTAACCCTGGAAACGGTCGTCGGCGAACCACGGCAGATCATGGCAACTGGTAATTTTGCCAGGTTTGGCCTGTGGCGGCAGATCCTGGCCGATGTCTTTCAAAGTCCTGTGGCCATTCCGCAAGAACAGGACAGCCGAACGTTAGCCGCCGTAGTCATGGGTATGAAGAGTCTAGGAATGATCAAGAAAATCGATGCCATCAAAGAACATCTTAAAAAGGCCGCAACCTGCCAGCCAGATCCGGCCACCTATGACATCTATCAATCGCTGGTGCCAATCTATGTTCAGCTCAGCAGCGATCTGCAGCAGGAATACAATGCAATCGCCGACTTTCAGCATAAGTACTGTCACTTTAACTAATTACTAAAAAAGAGCGCGTTTTACCGTGCTCTTTTTTGTCAGCAATGCTATTTTCCCCAAAGTATCTGCATGACGTAATCCAAAATTGCCTTTTTTTCATGCAGCTGCCGATGAGTGGTTTTGGGATACCAGCGCTGTACGTATTTGACCGAGGTATTCTTAAACAGCGTTGCCATCATTTGCGACTGGATGTTGGGAACCTCGCCATCCGTCTTTTGATCAGCCTCTTTGCCCATAATGTTGTAGATGGCCTCATTTTTAGCAAACCGCACTTTTTTTACCTGCCGCAGCAGCTGCTTGAATTCCGCGTCCCGCGACTTTTTAAACAGCCAGGCCGTATACTTGGTATTGGTGCCAAAGCTTTCTTCTACCGGCACGCCCAACAGTACGATTTTTTGAAACGCGATTTCTTTTTGTAGTCTCTGATTGCTTAGATAGGCGTGGAGAAATTCCGTCCCACCATAAGAATGCGCGACGATATTCAAACGCTTGACGTGATAGCGCTGATGCAAAACGATCAGAACCTGCGTCAGCTGATGCATCTGCGGTTTGAACGAAACGTTATAATTCCAGTCATACAGAATCTGGATCAGCGGATTTTTCTTACCCTTGAGACTGCCCTTGACGCGCACCTGACCAGTCGGCGAGACGCGCACGACCATGGCACTTTGCGCGATATTTTCATTTTGAGCACGCTTGATAAACGTATTGAAGGTAATCGTGTTGCCGCCCTGTCCTGGGATCAAAAGCGTCGGCGTATCGGTATAGCTGACATCGGAGCGCAGCTGATGCATGTTCAAGGGCTGGCTGGGCGTTCCCTTCAATAAATAAAGCTGAACGGCCATCGCAATTATGATAATGCCAAAAACCAGGTACCACACCCGTTTTAAGACTATCTTGATCACCAGCTGTTTTTTATTCAGCATTACCATCATCCCTTATCATCGAACTAGCCTAATTATAACGCACCGCTGGTTTAGCAAAGATTAAAAAAGACTCAAGGCCGATTCGTTTTCAATGCGTTTTGAAGCCGAACGTGCTATAATCTTGCCAACAAAATCAAGTCGCGTTTATAAAGGAGATGACCGTATGCTGATCATTTTGGAGAAAATCGGCTGGGGAATGCTGGCACTGACTGGTTTTGTCGGTGGCATTATTGGGTTGGCACTGCCCGTAATCCCTCAAGTACCATTTTTCCTGCTGGCGCTGTTTGCGCTCTCTAAGCTGTCGCCCCGCTTCCATCGCTGGCTCACGAGTCGCCACTGGTATCAGCGCATGGTCGTTCCGGTATTGGAAAAGTTCCATGCCAAGCGCCAAACCAAAAAGCGCGTACTGATCAAAGCGGAACAAGACTAAGCAAGCTGATCAAACAAAAAGGATTTTAGCCTCATGCTAAAATCCTTTTTATCTTGACTGTTTGTTTTTAGGGACGTCATGGCTAACCATGGTCATCGCTGCCAATGCCAGACCGAAAACGATCAAGAAGACATCAAAATAGCCAAACCAGGTTGCCCAGCTGCCTTGATATAAAATCGCTGACAAAAAGATCAGTACTCCGCCCCAGAAGAAAACGTCCTTATAAAATTCTCGATTAAAACGCATCTGACAAACCTTCCTTGAGTTAATTGTTTAATTAAACTATCTCTAGAAGATATTGTAAACCCTTTCGACCGCTAATTTCAATTCAAAACTAACAGCGGCTGTTCAAAGATGATTGCCTAGCCAAACAGTCGTGCCCAAAAGCCCTTCTTTTTTCTTGGCGGTTCGGCAGCTGCTGAACGTTCCGGCTCCGCCGCTGCTTCCTTGGCAAAGTCGGCGTCTTCAAGATAGGGATCGGGCTCGCCAATCCACTTGAAAAAGGCATCCTCTTTGATCTCCATAAACTTGCCGCGTTTGCCGTTGATGCCATCGACACAGATCTCAACCGGCAGCGCGTTACGATACTCTTCAATACTATCAGCACTGAAGCCGTTAAAGGTATTGAGCTTAGAGATGTCAAACAGCAGACTGTGCTTATCGGCATAGTGCTTAAAGTCCTCAGTCTGCGTCAGATACAGCTTGGCCCACCGACTCCGCGCGCTTTCGCGAAAATCGTCGCAGATGGCATCGGCAAAGAAGTCAGGCAATGGCAGATCCGCCATCTCATAATATTCTTTGAAAAGCTTGCGCGTATTGGCCAAAAAGTCCAACCGCCCCGTCTGTTTATCAAAAGTCCGCCATGGCGTCTCGTCGTCACTGAGCAGCGTGGCCATCCGAACGACAAAATCCTTGAAGAGCGTGTTGTTTAGGGTCTGCCGGACGTTGTAGATATATTTGTTGGCCTCGCCTTTTTGCGCCTCGTCAATCACCTTGTCGATCTGCAGGTAGTAGGTCCGGCGCGCCGTTTCTCGCAGCATGGTGAACCCGGAGTCATAATTGGTCGTACCAATCAAAGGTGCCACGGCATGTGGATGGTTGACCAGATCATTCATGGTGTCAACGATCAGATGCCGACTGTATTGATCCTGCTGGAAGAAATAGGGCTCGATCTCATCGACCAAGACTGGGTAGGTACTGCCGGTCTTCATATAGTGCTCTAACGCCTGAACCGTCTTCAGCTTCTTTTGCGGCGTCTCGGTTGGATAGATCGTACCAAAGTCAATCAGTGAGCGATCCGTATTCCAGGTCAGCTGATTGATGATTCTAAGCAGCGTTGACTTGCCTGAGCCTGCCGTAGCTCCCAACACCAAAAAGTTGGGAACGTCATTGCCGTCTTCCGGATTAAGACTGGCCTTAGAGCGAATCTCCCATAAAAATGGCGCCGTAAAGCTGTATAAAATAGCCTCATAAAAGCGCCGGCCATAATCAGGCGTGTAGTCGACCACGTACTTGGCATAGCCCTGCATAACGGCATCAATGCTCTTTAAGCCGTCGCGGATCTCGCTGATGGTGGCCAGCTTGCCAAATGGAATTGGATAGGTTCCCGCATCGTTTGGCACGTACAGGCCGCTGTTGTCATTGGCCAGATTCCGCTCCATTGGCCGATCATACAAAAACGTGGTGTATTTTTTCTCGGCGGAGCGTTCCTGCGGCGTCATATCAGTCATCAGCGTCTGCCGCACTCGTTTATAGATCTTTTCGCGCGTCTTGAGCGTTGGCTTGGCAGCTCGTGGCGAGACCGAGTCCTTTTGCAGGTTGAAGATGGCATCCTGTTGATGAATCGAACGCTCCAGCTCATCTTTTACCAAGGCCCGATCAGTCGTAATGTCGCGCATGGCCTTGGTAATCTCCTGGCCAACGATTCCCCGATCGATCTGCTGCTGGACGTCATGTGAGATCAGCTCGGTCATATCGGCAATCGCGATTTGGTCAGTCGTCTCATTGCCAAGAATGATCACGTTGCCGACGTCTTTACCAGCTTTTTGATCCTTTTTCATGGCATCCAGCTGTTTTTGCGCGGCACTCAGCAGCTCAGTGGAAAAATAATTTTTTAAAACTGGTTTAAGATCGTTCTTAAACCGTTGCATAAAATTAGCATATAAGGGACTATTATCAAACACCAGTACTTCTTCAAGCTGATTGTGATGCTCATCAAAAGAAGCTGCGGTCAGATTAATGCTGCCCAGGATTACCCGCGTCTGAGCGCCGGTATCATCGCTAAGCAGATAAAAGCGTGAATGAATGGCCTGCACGGGAGCCTGCTCAACCGTGTACAGACCATTCAGCACGTTCAGCTGATTCTGCCCGCTCAAAGCCTCAAACAAACGCGCCGGCTGCTTATTGGCAACGGCCAGCAGTGCATTCGTCAAAGCACCTTTAGTGGCCGTCTCATCCGCAGTCTGTGGCGTTGTCTGTTCTGGAGCACCCAAGGCAATCTCAACTTGGATAAAGTCGCTGAGATGCTGATTGAAAAAGTCGGCATCCAGCTCTCCGGTAACCGCCGTCAAGCGACTGAAGCGGCGAGTGTCAAACAGCTGACGAATCGTCAAGCGTGGCACCTCTTGATTATTAAAAACGTAGTGGACCCGTCGTCTTTGACTGGCCGAATTTTGCGTCGTCGTACTCATAAACTGGTTCCTTCTTCGTCATCGTTTTATACTATGTTCCATTTTGCTGTATTTTTATAACGTTTGCAAGTTTTGGACCTAAAGAATGACAGGCAAATTTATGTGCACTCACCAGGATTTTATTTTATGCAAAAACCAAATTACTCAAAAATTCTGTGAATTCTATAATATGTGCATTAATTGCAAAAATTGTTTCGTGAAACCGTTTATCTATAACGTTAAAAATTTCAAATTTTTTAGTTAGATTTAAAAAGAGGGGGTGCCGGAAATTTTAAATATAGGCGAGAATATCAGAGCCTTCCGTAGAAGCCTCGGGATAACACAGGAAAAACTTGCTGAAGAAAGCGGTTTGTCTGTCAATTTCATCTCACGATTAGAGAGAACAAGTGATCAAAACGTCAGCATCAAAACGCTTAACAAGATTGCCCACGCCATGCAAATCTCAACTGCACAATTGGTCGAGGACAGTCAGCGTGACCGCGAAACCTCTCTTTCAGTTAATCAGTTAATCTACCAGCTAAAATCGATGGATCCACAGCAGGCTGATAAAGCAGCCTATGCGATTTTACAGTTGATTGACGCGATTAAAGACACACAGTAAAAGAAACAGTCGACGTAATTTTTCGTCGACTGTTTTTTATTAATTGCTTGCCGTTACGGCGCCAGTTGCGTAATTGACTACGATATTATTTTGAACGTTAGGCACAAAGACATTAAACTCAAGACTGCCATCACTGGACTTGGCTTCAATATGCGCGCCTGATGGAACTAGATTGGCACCATCATAAATATCGGTTACCCGATAGCGCACCTTCTTGTTTTGGTCCAGTGCCTTTCTGACCAGTCCTTCATAGTAGTTCTGCCCGGTTGAGCTCTCGCTGGCTGCCTCATTGGCCCAAGCCGTCTGCGTGGCGATGTTTTTCGGATTCGACTCTGAGGCATCAAATCCTGAAATTCCGCCAACCAGTGCGTAACCCAGCAGGTGGCCGCGGTCATAGGCATGTGATGGACCATTGGTAAGATTCGTTGCCTGTAAAAAGCCCGCTGGTTTCCAACTGGTAGCGCCGTTGCCGGTCTGGTCACGACTGCGATACTGACGCGTCGTCTTATTCAGCCAGGCCTCGCCTCGCCATGCTCGCCCGCGGCTGTCGGTATAGTTGACGGCATATGGCGCGCTGCTGACGCTGGCATTCAGCTGGGTCTGGTTATTATTGACAATGTATGCACCATGCCCATTCCAGGCCAGACTGCCGCCCAGCTGCTGCTTAACGCCTTCTGACAAAACCGAGGCGGCCTTGGTCTGACTGGGCGTGATCAACGTACTGGAACCCTGCTGACTGCCAGTTGAGCTGCTGGTCTTGTTAACCAGGCCATTCAGCTTTTCTTTTAACTGACTGGCTAAAACGGCTGAACTACTGGCGGTGCTGGTAGCCGTGGCTGAATTGCCAGTCTGCGTCCCCGGCTTGATCAGACTGCTGAGGGCAAACAAAACTACGAAAGCCGTCAGCCAATGCAGGACTCGACGCGTTTTCTTCTTCATTTATTCCTCCTTGACTATCAAATGATTATTAATATTGCAGTTTCTCGTGTTTAAATGCTTCTTTGACCATCCTGCCCAACAGCTTGGTGCTCTCAGTCAGCGAGACCTGCGCCATCTGCTCGTTGACTTGCGTCAGTTCGGCACTGACCTCATCGGCTGTCTGCACATGCGCGTCGGTTTGGGACTGCAGCTGACGACAGGCCGCCATAACCGTCTGCTCAAAATTTTCTTCCATCATTTCATAGCGCTGATAGTTCTGATCGCCCAGCGCCGCCAGCGTATGCGTCAGCCAATACATATTCTGCGGATCAAAGTCGCTGGTCGTATTCTTATATGGTGCCGGCGTGTCTTCAACGTTAGCGTAAAACGGCACCACGGCATTAAACGTATTGGGACCAAACGCCAGCCAGTGCACGCCCGCAATCGAGGCCGGTACATGGTTTCTGATCTGCAGCATGTGAATTTCAAGATTTCGGTTTAACGCGATCGGGCGATATTTGTGTTGATCATTTGCAGACCCCTGACCATATGGATCAAAGTCAGTATGCTGAAAATGCATGCTCATTACCTGCTTGATGTCTTCAATCGCCAGTTTGCGCTTTGGATGACAGATAAATGGCAGATCCTGGTCAGTCGGGAGTTTTTGTTCATCATCGCTCAGCAGCTTTTGCACGTACCAGGCACGCGGATAGTTATAGCGGGCATCGCTGGCTGTACGACTGCCAAAGATCTCGCGCAGGTTAAGACCGTGCTCAGGATTCAAGTGATAACGATTGATAAATGCCGGCAGATCAGCGGCGTACATAGCTGCATCGCTTTCAAAGTCATAATCGGTAATGTTGAACTGATTTGGCGCAATTACATAGGCATCATCGGGAATCTTTAAAGCCGCCCAGTGATGACCGCCAATCGTTTCAAAATACCAGACCTCATCTTGATCACTAAACGCAATGCCATTGGATTCATAAGTACCATATTTTTCTAAAAGATGGCCCAGCCTTTTGACGCCTTCGCGAGCCGATTTGATATAAGGCAGTACCAAGGTGACAAAATCCTCTTCGCCAATCCCGCTGTCCGCATTGTACGGATCGGCTCCTAATACGCGAGCATTGGTCGTAGCGGTTTCGGTTGCAGTCATGGCAACGTTGGCGGCATTGATGCCACCAGCCGCAAAGACACCGGCGCTATCATCGGCATCAGGCACGGCCGTATACTTGAGCGGATTTTCCGGCAGCTCAAGCGTAAAGCTGGTCGTCTTAGAGGCATAGTGGCGCGGCTGCTCTTCTGGCTTGACGACAACAAAGCGCTGTGGATCAAACGCGTTGCCATAGTCTTCTTGACGACAGATCAAAGTCGATCCATCAATCGTGGCCGCCTTCCCAGCCAAAAAAGTCGTACAGGTATGTTTCACTGCGATCCCTTCCTTAATTCATGATTAATAAAAATTATAGCATACTGTCCCTGCTAAAAAGCGCCTGGCCAATTGACCAGACGCTGATTTAATTTCCATTAATGTTTCTTTAAATGATGCTCATTTTCAAAATCAGCTTCTTCGCTGGCCTCAGGTTCTTCATGCTTGCGGACCCGAATAAAGTAGATCAGCGACATGATTACCAAGAAGACTACCCCGACCGAAACTGAAACCCGCGTATCCGGATTGATAAACATGAATGCCAGAATAACCAGCAGGGCTGCCGTGGCAAAATAGTTGTAGAACGGATACAGCGGCATCTTAAATGGGTGGTTCTTCATCAGATCGGTATTTTGCTTTCTAAACTGCAACTCAGAAAGCAGGATGACGAACCAAGGCACCATCCCGGGCAGAACCGAGGCACTGTAGACGATGACGAACAGGTTGGAAGCCGTTTTGCTCATCTGCGTCAAAATGGTGTTAAGGATAAAACCAACCAAAATCCAGCCGGCAATCGTTAAAATCGCGACGTTTGGCACCACGCGCTTGGACAGCTTGGAGAAGAATGGCGAAACCTCATGATCAACCGACAGCTTAAACAGCATCCGGCTAGCACTGTAGATTCCCGAGTTGGCACCCGACATTGCTGCCGTCAACACGACAAAGTTGATCAGACCAGCTGCTCCCGTGATGCCGACTTTTTCAAACGTTTCAACAAATGGGGAACCAACCGCGCTCAGCTGATTCCAAGGATAGATGGAAACGATGACGAAAATAGCTCCAATGTAGAAGATCAAGATTCGCCAGATAACGGATTTAACCGACTTAACAATGGCTTTTTGCGGTGAGGCCGTTTCCCCTGCCGCAATCCCCAGCAGCTCGATTCCTTGATAAGACCCAGCAATCACTGCCAGCGAGAAGAAGAAGCCTTTCCAGCCATTCGGGAAAAAGCCGCCGTGCGACCAAAGATTGGACAGGCCGACTGGATGCCAGTTGTTGCCTAGACCAAAGACGATCACCATCAAGCCGACTACGATCATCAAGATAATCGTAACGACCTTAACCATGGCAAACCAAAATTCCAATGATCCATAGGCTTTTGCCGAAACCAGATTGGCCAGTGTTAAGATAACGATCAGAATAATACCTGAAAGCCAGTCTGGCAGATTTGGCCACCAATAGTTCAAATACTGCGACATCGCAATGACGTCCGAGATCCCGACAATAATAAACTGAAAGACGTTGCTCCACTTAACCAGATATCCCGACAATGGATTGATGTATTTGGTACCATAATCGGCAAACGATCCCGTGCCCGGATTCAAATAGATCATTTCCCCCAAGGCCCGCATCATGGCATATAAAATCAGGCCAACTACGGCATAGGCCAACAGAACGGATGGACCAGCCCATTTAATGGTTGAGGTGGCCCCCATAAACAAACCACTACCGATCGTCCCACCAATGGCGATCATTTCCATCTGGCCAGTCGTCATTGACCGGCGCAGATGATTGTTGTTCTGCTCTTCCATAATAAAACTCCTTTATTTTTAACCAAACAAAAAGCCGATCGAATCCACCCATCTCAATCCCACTTAAGATTTAGTAAGTGGTTGAGCGGATTCGATCAGCTGTTGGCTGCATTATTGATATCCAGATTGAAGAACTCAACCACTTTAGTTTGTTGTGGTTGAGGTGGAGGTTAGCTGAATTAGACACATTTTAAACTGCATGTTTAGCATTTCAACTTCCTCCTTAAAACTTAGTATGCTATTAGAATAGCATTAGAAAACAATTTATGCAACTCATTTATCCATGTTTAAGAAATTAGTGACGAATCTGGCCATTACCGATGATCTGATACTTGATCGTCGTCAACTGCTCCAGCCCCATTGGCCCTCTGGCGTGCAGCTTTTGCGTACTGATGCCGATCTCAGCCCCAAAGCCAAACTGACTGCCATCCGTAAACCGTGTTGAGGCGTTGATGTAGACGCAGGCTGAATTGATCCGGTTCAAAAAGGCCTGTCCGCTTGCCAGATTATCGGTAATAATGGCTTCTGAATGGTGGGTACTGTGAGCATTGATATGCTTGACGGCATCATCAAACGAATCAACGACCTTCACTGCCATGATCAAGTCATTATATTCAGTATCCCAATCAGCATCTGTAGCTGGCTGCATGTCAACGATCGCCTGGGCCCGCTCATCGCCGCGCAGCTCGACGCCATGAGCCCGCAGACTCTTGGCCAGGACCGGCAGATAGGCAGCGGCCACGTCTTGGTGAATCAACAGCTTTTCGGCCGCGTTGCAGACGGATGGCCGCTGCACCTTGGCATTGACCACGATTGCCTGCGCCATTTCCAGCTGCGCATCCTTATCGACATAGATGTGGCAGTTGCCGGCACCGGTTTCGATTACCGGAACCGTTGCCGTCTTAACTACGCGCTGAATCAAGCCACGGCCGCCACGAGGAATCAAAACGTCCAGATAATCGTTAAGGTGCATCAAGTCGCCGGCCGTTTCGTGACTGGTATCAGTTATCAGCTGTACGCTGTCTTTTGGCAGATCCTGGTCTGACAGCGATTGCCGCAAGACATTGGCCAAAGCGGCATTGGTATGCAGTGCTTCCTTACCGCCCCGCAGAATTACGGCATTGCCGCTCTTAAACGTCAGGGCCGCGGCATCAACGGTAACGTTTGGCCGTGCTTCAAAGATAATACCGATTACGCCTAAAGGAACGCGTTTTTGCAGAATCTGCAGCCCATCAGCCGTGTACCAGCCCTTATCGATCTTGGCAACTGGATCTGGCAGCTGCGCGACGGTCTTTAAGCCGGCCGCCATGTCTTCAATGCGCTTTTCATTGATCAGCAGCCGATCGGTAAACTTCTTTGGCATATCAACTGCCTGCTGCATATCAAGCTGATTGGCCGCGATAATTTCTTCTTTAGTGGCTAACAGATCCTGGGCCATCTGCAAAAGGGCCTGGTTTTTGGCAGCCGTATCCAGCAGCATCAGTTCCTGTTCGGCTGCCTGAGCGCGCTGGCCCATTTTAATCAATGTCTCGTTCATTTAAAATTCCTCCTTGTCAGTTGCTAACGGCTTGATTGAATGACGGCCAAAATGCGTGCCAATTGGCTGACCATTGACCACCTTTAAGATTACCCGCGGATCCTGACCGTTGCACAGGACCATTTGCCGATCCGCGTTTAAAATCGTTTCGGCAGCTTTAAGCTTGGTAACCATTCCGCCCGTGCCAAAGCGCGTTGACGAACCGGTCGCGCTCAATCTGATTGCCGGGGTGAGTTCTGCAACGTTTTCAATCAGCTTGGCATCGGCATTTTTGTGCGGATCCTTGTCAAACAGACCATCAATATCCGACAAAACGATCAGCAGGTCCGCCCCGATCCGTGTGGCTACCAAAGCCGAAAGCTCATCATTATCGCTGAAGGTCGTGTGATGATCCAGCTCGTCGACGCTGACGGGGTCGTTTTCATTAATAATGGGAACGATCTTTTGCTGCAGCAGAGCCTCAATCGTGTTCAAGACGTTAGTGCGATTGAGCGGATATTCCAGATTGTCGCGCGTCAACAAAAGCTGCGCGATTCGCGTCTGATAGTCCAAGAAGCGCTGAGAATAGATGCGCATCAGCTCGACTTGCCCTAAAGATGCCAACGCCTGCTGCTCAGCAATGGCTGCCGGCCGCTGCGTTTTATTCAGACTGGCCAGCCCCGCTCCCATGGCCCCAGAAGATACCAAGACGACCTGATAGCCGGCATTGTTCAGTGCCGACAGCGAATAGGCCAAGCGATCAATTGAAGGCAGATTGATCCGCCCGTTTTTCATTACCAGACTGCTGGTCCCTACCTTGACGACCAGCCGCCGAATCATTTTTGCTTCCATATTTTCACCTCATAAGACAAAAAACACGCCTTTAATCGAGACACCAGTGACGGCGGTACCATTCTCGTTTAAAGACGTGCTTTACCCTTTTAAAAAAATATTTTAATGTAGTCAGCTCGCGACAGGATTTCGGATGCTTGCTCGCCTTTGCAGCTACCGGCGATTCTCTGAACGATCCTTAATTGATTCGCGATGATATTATTTGAACTATAAAATGCTTTTTGCCGATTGTCAAGCAGACGGCTTAGTAAATTGCCGAGTGGACGACGCGTTCGATATCATCAACGATCTGTTCCGGCGTCAGATGATACCATTCATAGAGCACTTCCAGCGGCACGTTGTCAGCAAACTCACGCGGCGCGCCAAAGTTTAAGACCTTCATATTGGTTGGCCCATAGTAGCGGTCGATCGTTTCGCCAAAGCCACCGCTGAGATTGCCATCCTCAATCGTAACGACGATGTCATGATCCTCTTGCAGATAGTGCAGATCACGCTGGTCGATGCTGGTAACTGACTTGGGATTGATCAAGGTGGCATCGATATTGAGCTTTTCCTTCAGCTGCCGACAGACCTCCTCGCCCAGCTGCCAGAAACCGCCCACGGCCATAATGGCAACCTCACTGCCATGATGAGCAATGTCATAGTCAATCGTGGCATAGCTGTCTTGGGAAGGCGTGCCATGCAGCAGTTCGTGTTCCGGCTGCCGGATGACCACTGGCGTATCATTTTGCTTTAAGGCCCAGCGCAGCATGGAAATCATTTCCTCAACATTGGTTGGCGCCAGATACTCAATGTTTGGCAGACTGCTGATGTATGAGATGTCAAACGTGCCTTGATGCGTGGCAGAATCTGAGGAAATCGTGCCGCCACGAACGATCATGACAATAGGATATTCGTTTAAGGCCACGTCATGTACCAGTTGATCATAGGCCCGCTGCAAAAACGTGCTGCTCTCAAACAGAACGGGCCGCGCGCCGCCAGCTGCCATAGCCACTGCCGTCGTTACGGAATCGGGTTCGGCAATGCCAACGTCAAAATAGCGCTCGGCATGGGTAGCTTTAAAGCGTTCCAGGTCAAACATGCCTGGAATCGCAGCATTGATGGCCACAACCGGCTTGCCGGCTTCGACCTGGGCATTAAGCTCATCAATCACGGCCGCGCTGTAGCTTTCTTTTGGTGCCGACTGCTTGCTTTCACCGGTCTGCAGGTCAAACGGCGCGCGCCAGTGGTATTTCTTCTGATCATCGATGGCTGGCTGATAACCCTTACCTTTTTGCGTATTAACGTGCAAAACGATTGGGTGATCAATGTTTTTGACCTCTTTAAAGACATCAATCATCGTCTTCAAGTCGTTGCCGTCTGCCACGTAGCGATAGTCCAGCCCCATGAACTTAAAGATGTTGTTGGCTGATTGTCCCTGCGTATCGCGCAGTTCCTTTAAGCCGCGGTACAAGCCGCCTTGATCCTCATCAATCGACATCTGATTGTCATTGACCAGAATGATCAGATTGCTCTTGAGCTTGGCAGCATTGTTCAAGCCTTCAAATGCCAAACCGCCGGAAAGCGAGCCATCGCCAATGACGGCCATCACGTTTTCATGACTATCAGGATTTACCAGATCACGAGCCTGTGCCATCCCGACTGCCAAAGCGATCGAAGTGGAAGTATGCCCGACCTTAAAGAAGTCATGCGGGCTTTCGCTTGGATCGGTAAAGCCGCTGACGTCCTCATAATGATCAGGATCCAAAAATCCCAGCTTGCGGCCAGTCAGCATTTTGTGCGCGTAGCATTGGTGCGAGACGTCCCAGATCACCTTATCGTGCGGGGAATCAAACACATAATGAAATGCAATCGTCAGCTCCATCACGCCCAGGTTAGGACCGACATGCCCGCCGACTGCACTGTCACGTTCAAGCACCAGCTGCCGCATTTCTTGAGCCAATTCCTTGAGCTGATCCAGGTTCATCGATTTGATGTCTTGGGGCTCATTGACTTCGTTTATCAGGAAATCCGGATGTTGATTCATTTCTTCCACCTCTCAAATTTACAAACGATCTTCTTAGCTATCTATTTTACAACACTTCATGAAAGAAAGAAAACGGTTGGTAATTCCTTTAATTTGACGGCAACCAAAAAGATTCGTAACATTAAGTAAGCATTGTTTTAGAAAGGAGGAGCAGGATGTCAAACCAAGCCATCGAAAAGCTGTCACCATTTAAAAACCTGACTGACGAACAGGCTCAGCTGGTCGATGAGGTGATTTTGTTTGCCAAGCAGCACTTAACGCAGGATTTTCCCGCAGTCTATACGATCCTGGGTGATGCCGGCACCGGTAAGAGCGTCGTCTTGTCGCACTTGTTTGCTCGTCTGCAGCAGGCCGCCCGAGTTCAGTCAGACAGTCCTTTTTACGGGACGCACAACTATTTTTTAGTCAACCATCCAGAAGTCCTCAAAGTCTACAAACAGATTGCCGGACCGATCAAGACCTTGTTAAAAAAAGACTATCAGCGACCAACCTCGTTTATCAATCAGCTGGACAAAAACAATGCCACTGCCGACATTGTAGTTATTGACGAGGCGCATCTATTGCTAAGCAAGCCTGATCACTATAATAATTTCTACCATGAAAATCAGCTGCTTGAGATCATTAAGCGCGCTAAGGTCGTTGTTTTAGTATTTGATCAGTATCAGGTGCTGCGCATGAAGAGCTTTTGGACTTTGGATCGCTTAAAGGATCTGATCGCGCCATATCCGCACCAAAGCTATCAGCTCAAGCACCAGTTTCGCATGACGGCTTCTGACGATCTGATTGCCTGGTTTAACCAGCTGACCAACGGCTTGATTGAGCCCCTGCCCGAAAACGCTTGCGATCACTATGATTTTCGTATTTTTGACGACGCGGAAAAGATGCGGCAGACGATCGTCAAGCGCAACCAAGAAGTCGGTCTGTCCAGAATCCTTTCAACATCTGGCTATCCCTCAACCCTTGATGGCGGCAAGCACTATATCTGTGAAGGCGACTTTAAAATGCCTTGAGATCAGTACAACTTTACCGCCACGCCCTGGGCTGAGCTGCCGCAAACCATTGATGAAGTCGGCTCAATCTATACCTGCCAGGGTTTTGATCTCAACTATGCCGGCATCATCATTGGGCCAGTAATCAGCCAAAAGCCTGGTACCAATCAGCTGCAGGTCAATCTGGATCGCTTTACCGATACTGAGGCCTTTAAAAAGCGTGCAGACTTGACGGATCCCGACCAGATCATTCATTATGAGAAACGAATGATCCTAAATGCTTTAAACGTAATCTTAAAGCGCGGCGTTAAAGGAACCTATCTGTATGCTCATGATCCACTGCTGCGTCAAACGCTTTTTGAGCTGAGCCAGGCACTGAACGCCTAACCGATAGAAAGAAGATACCCCGATGCCTCAAAAACTACATCTTAACAGTCGCTGGCTGACGATTCTGGCCGGCATCTTTGCCATGATCGTCTTGATTAAGGTCGGTTTTGACTACTGGCCAGAAATCAAGCTGCTGATGCATCCGACCCACGAACACCGCGTCATGCTTACTAAGATGATTCGTGATCACGGGGCCAAGGACTTTCTGCTTTTAATGATGGTCATCGCGCTGCTTAACGCGATCCCAGGCATGTCAATTGCCGCGGTATGCATTCTGGCCGGCGTCTGCTATGGACCTTGGATCGGCCTTTTGATCAGCTGGAGCGGCAACATCCTGGGGAATCTGGCAGTTGCCTTGCTGTTTAGCCGCGTGCATCTGTCACAAAAACTCAAGAAGCATCAGCTGCTGCAAAAACTGCTTAATCAGCCCCACCCCCGCCTTGGCCTGATTATTGGTTATATGATTCCAGCCATTCCCAACGCACTGGTCAACTACTCGGGAGTCCGGCTTAAGGTCTCACCGACACAGATGCTGCCCTTGATTGCCCTGGGAATGCTGCCATGCTCATTTATCTACGCGTTTGGCGGCAATGCAATTTTTAGCGAGAACCTTGCTCAGCTGGTGATTTTCGCGGCTTTGATCATCATTTTGACGCTCGTTTCAGTTGGTGCCCACCAGCATCATAAACGCGCCAGCAGTCAAATCAAGCAAAAGCAGCTGAGCGAATAAAACGGAAATGCGACCCGGCGTCCATTCCCGCTTTCTTTTTGCCAAATTATCTTAATAATTAAGGAGTTTTTTATGAGTTCGCAATCTAAACGGACCATATGGATTTTGTTGGTCTGTCAGTTTCTAATCTGTCTTGGCATGAGTCTGATCTTCCCCGTCATGCCATTTATCAAAAAAGAATATAACTTTTCGGCCTTTGAAATGGGATTGATGTCCTCTTTATTTGCCTTGGTTCAATTTATCGGCTCCCCAATCGTCGGGCGCATCTCTGACAAAATTGGCCGTAAGCCGCTGATCGTCTGGGGACTGTTGGTTTTCGGCCTGGCTGAGTTTGTTTTTGCCCTGGCTGGTCACCTTTTCTGGTTCAATCTTTCACGGGCCTTTGATGGACTGTCGGCAGCCATGGTCGTGCCGACTTCAATGGCGCTGGCTGCCGATCTGACCTCGCTGAAAGATCGGGCCAAGGTAATCGGCTGGCTGTCGGCTTCTTTTAGCGGCGGACTGATTCTTGGACCCGGCCTTGGCGGCATCTTAGCAAACTTTGGCTATAAGGTGCCATTTTGGATTGCTGGCATTCTTGGACTGATCAGTACTCTGGTGGCTTGGCTGTTTTTGCCAAGCGATCAGGTTGAAGAATTCAAATCGCATACCGAAGATGTTCAAAAAGAGCTGCAGGACAGTACTTGGACGCAGGTCAAGTCACTGCTCAGCCCGGCAATGACGACTGCGTTTTTAATGATTTTTGTCGCGGCGTTTGGCCTGGCTGGTTTTGAAAGTATCTACAGTCTTTACGTCAATGAGGTTCACCAATTCGGTCTGGGCGCAATTGCCACCGTTCTGACGCTAAATGGGATCATCTCTTTGATTCTGCAGGTTTTCTTCTTTGAACGCATGGTAGTCTGGCTGGGCGAGGTCAAGCTGGTACGCTGGGCTTTTTTGCTGAGCGCAGTCGGAACGGTCGTGGTCATTTATGATCACTCGCATTGGCAGATTATCGTCGCCACTCTAGTCGTATTTGAGGCCTTTGATTTGCTGCGGCCGGCGATCACAACCCTTTTGACCAAGATGAGCGAGCAGAATCAAGGCCTTTTAAACGGCATCAACATGTCATTGACCAGCGTCGGCAACATCATCGGCCCTTTGATCTCCGGGGCGCTACTGGATATCAACTACCAATACCCATACCTGGTCGTGGTAATGTTTTTAGCAGTTGCCTTTTTGATTAGTTTTACTTTGAGCAGAATGATTGCTCGCCATCAGTTTGGCTAATATAACACTAAAAAATGGCACTGGCTGCAGATCCAGTGCCATTTTTATTTTTATCAAGGCCGCTGCTTTGCTAACGGCGACCATTAATCAGGTTATGCCAGTTATACGCAACGCTGAGCTGAGCTGCCAGCCGTGATACGTAGTCGTGATGACGCTCAGTATCTTTTAGCGCTATGTCTAAGGCCTTCAGATTATCCGTAACGATGCCATCGACTCCCATTAAGGCAGCCTGACGCATGGTATCAGGATCATCAACCGTCCAGACGCAGATTGGCTGGTGCTTGAAATGCAGCTGAGCAATCAGCAGTGGATTGAGCATCGAATATTCAACGTTCCAGCCGACATATCGTGATGGCCAGCCTAAAACGTAGGGCTGAATCGCCATGACTGCAAGCTTGGGATTCAATCGATGCAGCTTTTGGACCGCGTAAAGATTCATTGAGTGCAGCCAGGCATGATTCTCCTGCAGCCGTCTGCCATAACGCTGATTAAAATGCTGCAGCATTCGCGGTGAATCAGCAGGTGTCGTTTTGATCTCAACCAAAAGCTTTTGCCGATGTTTTTGGGCAAACTCCAAGTACTGATCGAAACTGACCAGGTGCGCACGGTGCCCGTTTTCATCAGCCGCCAGCCCTTGCAGCTGCTTAAGGGTTAGTTGACGCGGCTTACGGTTGATGCCCGTTAACTGGCGCAGATTCTCGTCATGCATCACCACAAATTTCTGATCGGCCGTTTCGTGAACGTCAATTTCAATATAATCAGGATGCAGCCGCCGCGTTTTTTCCGCAGCCGGCAAAGTGTTCTGCACGCCATCTTTTTGCGTGACGCCCCGATGCGAGATGGCCACGGGCTGATGCCAGGCGACCGGCAGACTGACGATACTGGTCATTAAGATCAACACCGCAATCATCAGCCAGCTTCCCCTGCCTAACCAGAGGGGAAAATCAGCTGCCGGCAGATTTTTAGGCCTTTCATCTGATGATTGCCGGCTAAGCACCATGACTACCAGTGCGCCGATCAACAGCCAAAAACTGCCGCCAAGCATCAGCGAGCGGAAAATGATCGCAATTCCCCACACCCATTTCCCAGGAAATATTTCCAACCCGTTCAAAATCAGCAGCAGCAAATGATTAAGTCCCCAGCCAAGCAGGCTCAAAATCAGCACCCCACCCAACGTACTCAGCGCGTTTGCTAATCTTTGCCAGCCGGCGTTTGGGTTTTGCCGTGCCTGTTTAAGCGTGATCTGATCGGCTGCCATTGCAACCAAGTCAGGCAGCGTTAAAAAACCAATCGTCAGCACTACCAGATAGAGCAGCACTGCTATGATCAGCAGCCAGGTTTTACGCGTCAAAAAATCAAGCATCAGGGCTGGATAATTCAAGTGTCCCCAACGCAACGCACAGAATAATCCCTGGCCCAGCGGCATCAGCCATAAGAAATTGATCAAGACCATCATTACCCAGTCAGGCCGCAGCCAAAAGGACATGTTTTTCAGCAGCACCGACCAGGCAAACCGACGCTGACCAATCAAGATAATGCCGTAAATAGCCAGTCCCCAAATCGTACTCAGCCAGATCAGCCATAGACAAAGACTGCCAAGACTCCCAAGCAGGACCAGGGGATGCGATGCTAAAAGCTCCATGGCCGTCAGCTTGGAAACGACTGGTACCTGCCCCTGCTGACTCAGACTGGTCATGATCAGTTTAAAAAGCGGCCCGACGATTACTTGATCAATCAATACGATCGTCAATAAAAAGCCGCCATAGCTCAGCCAATGATCTCTATATTCGGTCAGATTGGCTTTGATTTTTTCCATCAACAAATTTATCCTCTCAATTATGGTTCATTACCATCTTAACCCAGGCAGCCGCAAAGTAAAAGGACTCACTCGTTATCGACGAGGAGCCCTTTAAAGCTTGCCTATTTTTGTTGTTTTGTGGGCTTGAAGCCGCGCTTTTGTGCATTGGCATAAAAAGCCCAGGCAACCAGGCCAAAGAAGATCGGCCCAAATACCGTCCAAAACGCGGTTTGATAATCATGATCCAAGATTGGCTGCAGACAGGTAAAGATAATGCCGATCGCTACGACCAGCCAAACGATCGCTGAAACCCAGTTGGCCGCCCGCTGCGTCTTAAAGAACACAAATGGCCGATCCAGGTCCTTGATCTTCTTAAAGAATGGGAAGGCCCCGACTAAGAACAGGTATGGTGCCGAGGTTGCCACGTTGGACATATCAGTCAGAATCAGATAAAACTGTTGCGCGGCCGAACCACCAAAGCTGACGGCAAAGATGATCACGCAGATGACGATTGCCTGCATCCACATGGCAAAAGCGGGCATATCATGCTTGTTGAGCTTAGTCATCTTAGCTGGCCAAAGTCTTGGATCAGAGCCCATGATAAAGGACTTGATCGGTGAATAGACCATCACGAAGAATGAGCCAATGTAAGCCAGCCACATTGCCAGACCGGTAAACCGCGTGAGGAGATTGCCCAGCAGCACCGCCGTGGCATGCGACAACCCCAAAGAACTGCCCAAGACCAATCCGACGTTGTTCATCAGGGCGTAGGAGATGTTGCCAAGGTTGACGTTTTCTTTACCTAAAACGCGCTCCCAGTTGGTTGACATCCCCCACATAAAGATCATCAACGCATACAGAACCGTAATTACGATCATACCGATCATCAAAGCTCTTGGGAACGTCTTTTCTGGTTTTTCAACCGAATCCATCACGCCCCCCATTGACTCCATGCCACCATAGGCAAAGACGGCATAGACCATGAACGAAACGACGGCGACGCCAGATTGGAACTGTGGATTAGGCGAAGCGACAAACGAGTGCAGACCATGAATCGGCTGCATCATCGCGCCATGATTGCAGATCCAGATGATTAGACTGGCAACGATAAAGACGCCGCTTAAGATCATGACGAACGTTCCGCCCACGGCCCCAACCTTGGCAATCTTGTCGACCCCGCGGCTGCCCATGTAGGTAACGAAAATCATCCACAAGATTGCCAAAATGCCGACAAACTGCGTGGAGGTCAGGCCAAAGAAATTCCAGCTCTGCGTTTTATCTGAACCAAAGAAGAAGGCTGACATTGGAATCCAAACCTTGGCAGCCGTCGAGACCATCCAGACAACCCATGAACACAGCCAGATAAAGGTCCCGATAAAGGCCATCTTTTCGCCAATTGAAACCTTCAGCCATGAATAGATGCCCCCTTTGGCACTCTTCAAAGCCGAGCCGTATTCAGCAAACATCAAAGACGATGGCAGGAAAAAGAACAAAGCTGCCAGAATATACCAAATAATCGAGGCATAGCCCATTTGATCATAAGCAACGGTCGTATTGGCGAAACCAAATACGCACGTGAAAATCATCATGGTCAAATTAGCCAGCCCGATTTTCTTTTTATCTTGCTCCATTGCAAAATAACCCCTAACTTAATGAATAATTGCTGCCTAAACCAGTTAAGCTTATATGCATAATTATACTACTTTTATTTGATTTTAGGGGCAAAAGCAGAAAACAGATCCAGCTTTTTGTTCAAATCAACAAAAGCATCTTAGATAAAACGAATATAAAATGCATTTTATACGCACATTCCCAGCCAGGCAAATCCCAGCCCACCCAGTACGCTGATCAGCATGTATCCCCACCAGCGCGCGGTTTTGCCTTCATCAAGCATCGCCAGCAGCTCTGTATTAAAGGTTGAAAAAGTCGTATAGCCACCCAATAATCCAGTCGTTAAAAAAAGGCGCAGACTGTCTGTCATTGCAATGTTTGACAGCCACCCAATCAAAAAAGAGCCGGTCAGATTAATGAATAAAGTTGCGATTGGCCAGCCAGATCGGCCCCATTTTTTCCAAGTCAGCGTCAAGATCCAGCGTAAGGCTGCCCCCAAGCTGGCCCCCAAACCAATTAAAAGCATTTCAGTCATTGTTTCGCTCCTGATTCAAGCGCAGTGCCAGTTTAAAGCCGCCCAGTGCCATCAAAAAGCCACCTAGCAGGTTAATCGTCAAAAAGCCGACTCCAGCCAAAAAAGAATGCTGCAGCAGCTGAACGGACTGCAGCGAAAACGTGCCAAACGTCGTAAACGAACCGACTAAACCGGTACCGATTCCCAGATTCATCCAGCCGGTCAGCTGCTCTTTTAAGACGGCATGATAGGTCAGAAAAGCCAGTAGAAAACTACCAGCCAGATTAACCAGAATCGTCCCCCAAAAGCTGCCCCAGAGCTGACCGCAGCCTGCGCGCAGACAGCCGCCAACAAATGCAAACAGCATCACGCTAAGCAGATTTTTAGTCAAGATTACTCACTTCCTTTTGAATTCAAACAGTCTGTTTAAGCTTATCATAGACTGTTCAAGCCAGATCATGAGTTCTATAATTAATTCGATCAATAAATTGAAATGAGGTCTCAACCTATGAAAATGCGTCGTATCGATCACGTCGTCCTAACCGTCAGTGATCTTGAACAGTCCCGCCGCTTCTATCATGAAGTCTTTGACATGCCGGTAATCGACCAGCAGACCAAGCCTGGTGTCGTTACCCTGCGCTGTGGGCATCAGCTGATTCGCCTGCAAAAAGCCGATCGTGATGCCCTGGTAGCCCGCAAGCCAACCGTTGGCAGTGCGGATCTCTGCTTGGTTGCCAATGACCCGATTGATGCTATTTTGCACCACTTAAAAAGCTACTATGTCGATGTAATTGCCGGCCCAGTTGATCGGCTTGGCGCAGAAGGTCCCATGCAGTCGATCTACCTGCACGATCCCGACCAAAACCTGATTGAAATTGCAGTTTATGAAAATAAATAATTTCTACTTGGCAAATTAAAAAAATAGGCTTAAACTTTTAAAGCTTATCTTAAATTTCAAGAGGTGAAGAAAAGTGAGTGAAGCTATTTACATGCGCAAGGCTACTTTAAACGATCTGGATACGGTAATGGAAATCGTTGAAAATGCCCGCGCGCTTTTGAAGGCTGACGGTAGCGAACAATGGCAGGGAGAAGACGGCTACCCGACGCGCTTGACCTTTCAAATGGATATCGAAGGCGGCTGCTGCTGGCTTTTGATGTATGGCAACGAAATCGTTGGGACGGCAACTCTGATGACGCAAGGCGATGCTCATTACATGCATATCGTCAATGGTAAATGGAATCGTCCTGGTCACCCGTTTGCCACGATTCACCGTGTTGCGATCTCTGGCAAATACCGCGGTAAGCATTTTGCCAACTACATTATGAGCCATATGATCACGCTGGCTTATGACGCTGGGGTCCGCAACTTCCGCATTGCTACTCACGATAAAAACGACCGCGTTCACAACCTGGTGCAAAACTTCGGCTTCGTCAAGCGGGGACAAGTCTACACTGGCCCGACTGATCGCGACCTGCGCAACGTCTATGAACTGAATCTCGACTAAAAACAAGTACTCTTCGTCAACGCGGGGAGTGCTTGTTTTGCTATAATGAAGCTAATGATTTATCAAATAAGGACGTGATTTTTCTGAATGAAGAAAATACAACGATCAGCCAAAAGACTCGTCTCAAGCAGATCATTAAAGTCTTAAATCAACATTCGTTTCTAACCAACTTTTATCGGCAAAAACACCCAGAAGAGATCCGGCAGGCTTTAGAGGAGCTGGGGCCAACCTTTATTAAGATCGGTCAGCTGCTGTCGACTCGCCCCGATCTGGTCTCACCAGACTACATCAAGGAACTGCGTCAGCTGCAGGATCAGGTTGACGTTGACTCATATGCGACCGTTGAACAGACTTTTGAAGAACAGACCGGCAAGCGGATTGAAGATGTTTTTCAGACATTCGATCAGACGCCTTTTGCCTCAGCTTCAATTGGACAAACGCATCATGCCACGCTCTTTGATGGTACGAAAGTCGTCGTCAAGGTCCAGCACCCTGCCGTTACCCAGTTGGTGCAGACCGATCTGGCATTGTTTAAACGCGCGTTAGGCATGGCCGAGCATGTTCCCATGGATTTTTCCGTGATTGATCCAAAACGGGTTTTAGATGAGCTCAGTACGTCTTTGCTTCATGAAATCGATACAACGACTGAGGTTCAAAACGGTCAGGAATTTTATCGGCTCAACAACGGCTTTGACATTATCGAAGTTCCCAAAGTCTATCCTCAGTACTGTACACAAAAGATCCTAGTCAACGAGGCCATGCCGGGAAAAAGCATCAAGCATTTAATGAATGAAAAAATGCCGTCTGATGAAGTCAGCGCCGCCAAAATCAAAAAACGCAATCACTATCTGGCGCATGTGCTGGTCGAAAACTTTATCAAGCAGGTTTTTGAGGATCATTTCTTCCATGCCGATCCACATCCAGGCAACGTCTTGTTCTACGACCTGCCTAAAGATGATCCCAAGCGTAATGCCATGGCCAATGATCTCAACTACCAAAAACAGCTGGGCCGGCACGAAATCGAAATTCAAAAAGAGCATCCGCTGCCGCCCTATCGCCTGGTCTATCTTGATTTCGGCATGATGGGGCGCCTTTCGCCAGGTTTGACGGATGGCATCGCCCAGGTTGTAATCGCACTTAACACCAAAAGCGCGCGCCAGGTTGGTCAGGCAATTCTTGGTATCTGCAATCGGACCGGCACGGTTGATGAGCAGGAATTCTATAGTCAGCTGGCCGGCTTTTTGGCCCCCTATCTCAACGCGGGCTTAGGCGGCATTGATCTGCCCGCTATGCTGTTTCAGATCATCTCGCTGTGCCGTCAGAACAATCTGCAGGTTAAGCCTGAAGTCACGCTTTTGATCAAGGCGTTCAGCTCAATTGAGGGCATCGTGGCCGCGCTCGATCCTGAAATCTCGTTGATGGAGGTTGCCAAGCCGTTCGCCAAAAAATATCTGCTCAAACACTTCAACTGGAAAGACTCATTAGAAAGCAGCATTTGGCAGGCTCGGCAGACCGCCCTTGATTCAGCAGCTATTCCATCACGCATCAACGATCTGCTGGAGGTTTTGAGTACTGGTCAGGCCAAGATCAACTTTCAATATAAAGATCAGGCGCGGGTCTTGCGAAATCTGGAGCGCATGCTGAATCGGCTTTTGATTGTCATCGTATTAGCGGCAATCATCCTGGGTTCTTCAATTCTGGTTGAAGGCAGCGCTGGTCATCCCGCCATCTTCAAACTGGGGACGGCTGGCTACACGATCGCCATCATTATCATCATTGGTCTTTTTTTAGGCGAGCTGTATCGTTTTCTTAAGAAACATCATAAAAAACGCTTCTAACGAAAAATTCCCGCTCAGATCGAACGGGAATTTTTTAATTATGCCTATCCATCCCGTGACTTTAGTCATGGGATGGATAGGCTCACTCAACGTCCATTTGGACACTTTTTCTTTTGGAGTGCATTGTATTTTTGATTGTTGATATAGTTTTCCACTACATCTTTACTCATATAGTAGCTGGGAGACCATAAATGACCACCCCAATATTGTGATTGTCGAATTTCTGGATGTCGTTTGAGAAAGATGAATGCACTACGCCCCTTTAGTGCTTTGATAGCGCTGGTTGGCGCCTTGCTAGGTGGAAAACTGATCAGTACATGAACATGATCTGGCATTACTTCCATCTTTTCGATTACAATTTCGTTATCTTTTGCAACCATTCGCAATATGTCTTTCATTTCGTCTACCAGTTCCTTAGTTGAAAAAGTCTGGTGGCGATACTTAGTTACCCAGATTAAATGGTAATGGAAATTATAGATATAACGGCGAGTATAAAATAGCGTCTTGAATCTTTTCTTTTGCCATTAAGAACACCTCAATCGTTATAGTCATTAGCTGATGATATAATTCAACTAAAGGAGGTGAAATAAAATGAAGTCAATGGCCCAGCTAGAATATCATTATGGCTTGAAGGTTCGCATCTATCCGAGTGATTACCAGAAACAAATAATCAAGGTTAACAGCGATGCCAGTCGTTTTATCTACAACGAAATGGTCGCAATTGGCAAAGAGCTTTGGCAATTAAGCCGAATCAAACTACCAATTGATACGGTACAAGATCGCATTCAACAGCTAAAGCTTCGACGAAATGCCAAACAAATGTCGAATCATTTCCAATTTTTGGAAGACAAGCGCATTGACAGTCTTGCAAAAGCCAATGCAATTCAAAACTATTACAAGGCTTGGAACGCTTTTCGCAAGGTTCATGAAGCTGGTGTGCCAAAATTTCATCGTAAAAGCTATGCTTGGCGATACCAGACCAACTGTCAATATCCAAAACAAAAGACGGCCCGGTTAGACAATGGTACCGTCTGCTTTGAAGATCGCAAACATATTGTGGTACCTAAACTAGGACGTTTGCGGATCAAAGGCGCTCAGCAGCAACTATTGGATCGTCAAGGCGAAACACGCATTGGTACGGTAACCATTTCCAAAGAT
>ERZ791821.202-NODE-202-length-59816-cov-5.886230_pt1 | contig 59816 bp, 43 predicted proteins | sample MGYA00510300_ERZ791821 | MGnify/ENA primary metagenome ERZ791821 (study PRJEB30046, sample SAMN00792034) | human gut metagenome | study: EMG produced TPA metagenomics assembly of the A metagenome-wide association study of gut microbiota in type 2... | reverse complement strand
TTCCCAAAAGGCAATTCATCTCACCACCTAAAGAGGATGGGAGAATTCTTGCAAAGTGTTGTTAAATATCGTTTACAATCACATTTAGGGTAGGATTCCTCTGGAATCCTGCCCTGTTTTAAATCATACATAGATTCCTGATATTCATTCTTTGATTCTTTATCGATTTGTTTTCAGATACGATAGATTAAAAATAGTTAGATTTGTCTCTAGATTTTATGACTTGTTTAAATATTGTTTTAGACTTCCTGGCATTCTTTTACCGCTTTTGCAAACTCATCCTCATTCATTCCCATAATTGATGCTGCTGTCTTGACGTCGATCTTATGCTCCTGCAGCAGTTTTAAAAGTATATCCATTTTCCCCTGCTGCAGTCCTTCTTTCTGCCCTTGCCGCCTTTCTTCATCCAACATTTCACCAAACAACATATAATTTTCCTCCATTCCCCGATTTTTCTTTAAATCTGTGATCTGTGTCCGAAGTTTCGTGATAAGCAGATCATTTTCTTCCTTTTCCTTCCCGGCATCAGGCTCACCGATCCACTTTAAGAAACGTACAAGTTCCTGTCCTATCCCTGTCTCAATTTTCCCTTTCGTGTTCAGAAAAATCTTGCAGGTTCCATCCTCCAGAAGTTCCCCATCTTCTCTGCAGGTTTCCACAAATGTATACCTGTATCGCTCTCTTCCGAATGGATCAAATGTGCAGATAAAGATCACGATACTCTGCGGCAGCCTTGCAAAATCTTCCCCTGTCTTCAAAGCATCCATATCCATCTGTCCTTGATAATACCTGCTTCTTTTCGGCAGATTTTTTATTGTCCGTTGTCTGCATCTCCACATTATAGACCGTTCCATGTTCATCATCCGCATACACATCAAGACGGACACCTCTTGTTTCCGGATTTACAAAGAGAACATGTTCCGCATGAACCATTACTTTTCTTATCGGGATTCCCAGAATCCGCTCCAGCACTCCCCTGCAGCTTTCCGCATCGGACATGACCGCCGCAAACATAAACGCATCCTTAAATTCAAGTTCCTGATATGTTTTTCTCATGTTTTCCTTTCTTTTTCAGGAACCTTTTGTATGATTTTCTTCATTATAAACCAGCTGCGGACCAGTCTCAAGTTATCAAACGTTTAAAATTATAAAGTTTATATAAACTTTAATTTCGTGTAAAAACGACTCTGATATCAATAATGGGACTGCCGTACTAACTGATATGCTAATGCGACAGCCCCAAAAATAAGTTTTTTATTCTATTTTACCACCGGATCCAGATCTTTCCGCCGAATTTCCAGTTTCCGTAGAGAAGCCGGCCGAACAGACACAGGCAGACGGCGGCGAAAAAGAGGAGTGTGAGGCGGTCGGAGCCTGCGAATGTTGTGAGCAGGGCGAGGAAAGAAGTCAGGGCAAGATACAAAAGGTTCATTCCCTGAAAGCGGATGAAACGGTCTTTTTCATGGATCTTATCGTTCTTCTGAATCCGCTCGTAGGACTTTCCTTTTCCCTTTAACAGCCAGGTACCAATCACGGCCCATTCAATCGTTAAAATACAGAGTATATACTTTGTGAACATGTGCCCTCCTCCTTCACTCCATTATTCTATTTTGACTCGTAAAGAACTACACTTCCCTGTGCCAGGCTCTTTTTCACGTCGATCACTCTCTGGTTCGCGCTGCCTTTCCAGTGCAGGGTCACATCTTTTTCCGCTTCAACGAACGGGCCGTCGACGAGAACATCCACATATTTTAAGAACGGGAGGTCTTTGATGTCTTCCCAGAGAAATCCTGTATACAGCCAGATGGTCTTTTCCGGGAATTTTTTGTGGATCTCCTCGATGAGATTTCCTGTCTCCTTCCGGTTCTGCCAGTGGAGCGGGTCACCGCCGGAAAAGGTCACCCCGGAGATCCAGGCTGGGGAAAGTGCCTCAAAAAGCTCCTCTTTCGCTGCCTCATCGAACGGAAGTCCGCCCTTCACATCCCATGTCACCGGATTCTGGCAGCCCGGACAAGCATGGCTGCAGCCTGCCAGCCATAAGACTGTGCGCAGGCCATCACCGTTTAACATGTCCTCTTTTGTTATGTTGTGGTATCGCATTTTCTTTATCCTTTATCTGTATTCTTCAGTGTTCATATTCTTGTTTTTATTGGCATAAAAACAAGAATCTCTCGGAAGTCCGCCCTATACGTCTTTAGGCAGAAAAATGCTTATGCAAGCAAGCTTGCAACACATTTTTATGAGTTCTGTCTCGCTCGTTTGCAGTGCTCATATTCTTGTTTTCATTTACATGAAAACAAGAATCTCTCGGGCGTTCGCCCTATACGGATTCAGGCAGAAAAATGCTTATGCAAGCAAGCTTGCAACACATTTTTCCGAGTTCTGTCTCGCTCGTTTGCAGTGCTCATATTCTTGTTTTCATTTACATGAAAACAAGAATCTCTCGGGCGTTCGCCCTATACGGATTCAGGCAGAAAAATGCTTATGCAAGCAAGCTTGCAACACATTTTTATGCCTGAATCCGTGCACTGCAAACTGGTTTTATCACATGCTCTTTCTCTCAGCGATCTCGGCCATCTTCGCATCATTCAGTCTCGTATCGCCTTTTACGCGGGAATAGCTCAGATATCCATTCATCCGGTCGATCTTCGTGAGGTTTTTGCTTCCGCAGACCGGGCACACATCCATATTCAGTTCCTCGTGACCGCAGTCATCGCAGTAAGACAGGGACAGGTTTACTCCCTCGTAGAATCCCATCTTCATGGCGCGGCGGACCAGGGAGCGGATCGCCTCTTTGTTGTAGTCGATCGGGTACTTCACATACTGGATCTTTCCGCCGTTGGAGAGCTCCCAGAACCGGTGTTCCAGATTCTGCTTCTGGATTGGGGTGATGTCCTCAGTCACATGGCAGTGGAAGCCGTTGCTGACGTACTCGCGGTCAGAGACATCCTCAATGATTCCGTACTTCTTCCTGAACTGCTTTACCTGCAGACCGCAGAGATTCTCCGCCGGTGTGGCGTAGATCGCATAGAGGTTTCCGTCCTCATGCTTAAACTGCTCCACCTTCTCGTTGATATGCTTTAACACCTCGATGGCGAAGGCGCCGTCCTCCACCAGGGATTTTCCGTTATAAAGTCTCTGGAGCTCGTTGAACGCCGTGATTCCAAAGGACGCCGTCGCGGTCTTTAAGAGCGGCTTGATCTTATCGTGAAGCCCCAAATGTCCGCCGTAGAATCCGCCCTCGCAGTAGGCAAGCGGGTTCGTGGAGGCACGCATCTCGCCGAGGTACGCGTAGGTACGGATATGGATCTTACGGATCAGCTCCAGGTAGTAGTCGAGGACCACATAGAAATCCCTGCTCTCCTGTCTCGCCTTCGCGAGGATCATCGGAAGATGCAGGCTCACAACGCCGATATTGAAGCGGCCAACAAACACCGGAACGTCATTCTCGTCCGCCGGTTCCATGCCGCCTCTCTCATACCACGGGGAAAGAAAGGCGCGGCATCCCATGGGGCTTATGATCTTTCCATACTTTTTATACATGCTGGCGATATATCCCTCACCGCTCAATGACAGCCAGTCCGGATACATCGTCTTTGAGGAACACTCGATTCCTGCCTCGAAGACGTCCTCCAGCTCTTTTCCCGGTCCGTGGAGATTCTCATCATATAAAAATACAAGCTTCGGGAACAGTACCGGCTTCTTGTGGCCTTCTTTTCCCTGACCTTTCTTTCTGACGTTCAGCATCGTGATAGTGGCCATCTTCGCGAAGCGGCTTGTTCCGGTTCCCGCTGTCATGGTGATAAACGGGTAGTCACCGCGGCTGGAGGAAACAGAGTTAAACTTGTACTCCCATCCCTGGAATCCCTGTTCCATCTCGCGCTGAACGTCGTTCCATGCCACTTCTTTTGCCTTCTCCTCATCGAGGCCAAGGTCAATATACTTTGTGATATACTTTCCGTAAGATTTCTCCGCGTAAGGCGCCAGGATATTCTCCACACTGGGCACGGTAAATCCGCCGTACTGCTGGCTTGCGGCGCTTAAGACGATATCGCCGATAACGTCGAAGGCCACATCCAGGGTCTTCGGCTCATTGTACCAGATATTTCCCATCTCAAAGCCGTCGCTCAAGACCTCGTTGACGTCGAAGAGGCAGCAGTTCATGGTATCACGTCTTGCGGACATGTCGTGGATATAGATATATCCGTCCCGGCACGCCTGAAGCTCCTCCACAGTCATAAAGAACTTCTGGTATAAGGATTTATTGAGCTCATTGAAGATCAGGCTGCGCTTTGTGGACACCAGAGCGCTGTCGGTGTTGCTGTTCTCCTTGTCGCCGATGTACATGATGGACTGGCTCTTTTTGTAGACCTCATCCAACATCTGGACGAAATCCTGCTTGTAGTTGCGGTAATCGCGGTAGCTCTTTGCGACCACCGGGTTGACGCGCTCCAGGGCGCCCTCGACGATATTGTGCATCTGGGCGATCGGCACCTCCGCCTGGCCCAGGTCCTCCGCCTTCTCCTCCACGAACTCACAGATAAATTTGCTCTCAGCCTTTGAGAAGGTTATCATCGCACGGTTTGCGGACTTGTTCACCGCTGCCAGGACTTTCTGGACATTGAATTCTTCCTTTGTCCCGTCTTTCTTGATCACTTTGATCTCACTGCATTTCATGATATAGAATCCTCCTCATCGGTTTCTCTGTTATCTTCGCTTTCTATTTCCTTCTCTATCTCCGCATCGCTTATGATTGCGCCACTTTCATCCTCTTCTGTTTTTTCCATTCCAGTTTCCGGATTTCCTGGTTCTTCTGCCGTCTCCGCAGCATTTTCCGGCTCATCGATCAGATGGCCTTCCTCGTCGATCTTAAGATTCAGCTCCTCCTCGACCTCACTCCGGATCTCCTCCCGCTGCTCCACGTTCATCTCCGGGAGCTGTTCCGTGGATCCGACGCCGAAACGACGCAGGAATTCCTCCGTCGTGGCAAAAAGTGCCGGTCTGCCAGGGGCGTCCAGGCGGCCCGCCTCGTACACCAGATCATACTCCACAAGGCGGTTCACCGCGTGATCCGACTTTACTCCCCGAATCTTCTCGATATCTGCCTTCGTCACCGGCTGCTTGTAGGCGATGATCGCCAGCGTCTCCATCACCACGTCCGACAGCACCTGCTTCTTTGGTGTCGCCGCCACGCGGATCAGATGTTCATAATAGTCGGTGCGGCTGCACATCTGGTAGCTGTCATCGAGACGCACGATCTGCATGCCCGCCTTTCTCTTGTCATATTTCTCCTTCAGGCGCTCCACGGCCTGGATGGCCGTCTCCTCATCCGATTCCAACGCTGCCGCAAGCTGGCGGATCTCCACAGACTGCCCCATGGTAAACAGCACGGACTCCACAACGGACTCCTGCTTTTTCAGATTTTCCACTCTCATTCATTTTCCTCCACAGTGGTATTCTCCTACTCATACTGGTAACGGAACTGTCCGATTTTTTACAGTCCCGCGCAGTAAATGCGCAAACCTACTGAGCAGTTGTGACATCGATAGCAATATCCTCTTCTTCGCCTTCCGGCTCAAGAGATTCTATGCACATGTCGTCAAAGAGATGTTCCTGGGTCAGATGGATCTTCCCCACCTTCATGAGCTCTAAAAGTGCCAGGAACGTCACGACGACCTCTGTCTTGTCGTTCTGCTTTTCCAGCATCTGCCGGAAGCTGAATTTCCGGTGCTTTCTGGCATATCCCAGAACAGAGGTGATCTTGTCCTCCAGACTCACCGGATCTTTTTTGATGGTTCCGAAGGTGCTGCGGACCGGGTCGATCTTATCCTGCTGCCGCTTCATCACCGACTCGAAGATCTTCTGAAGCTTCGTGAGCGTCACTCCGTCCAGGAGCTTGTCGAGATCCACCGGCTCTGCATATTCCTTGACCTCCGGCGGGATCGTCGGATCCTTGTAGAACACCCGGTCCGCCCCGGACTCCATGTCCTTAAGTTCCTCCGACATCAGCCGGTATTTCTTATATTCCAGGAGACGCATCACAAGTTCCGCTCTCGGATCTTCCTCCTCGCCCTCCTCATTCACTTCTTTCGGCAGCAGCATCCGCGCCTTGATGTCGAGAAGCGTCGCCGCCATCACAAGGAATTCGCTGACCACATCCAGATTTTCCTCATCCATCTGCCGCACGTACTCCATATACTGGTCCGTGATCTCGGCGATCGGGATATCATAGATATTCACTTTGTTTTTTTCAATCAGATGGAGAAGAAGATCCAGCGGACCTTCAAACTTTTCCAGTTTGTACGATAATTCCATATGCACCTCAAGTATGTTTTCACAGTCTTCCATTCAGAAAGCCCATGTCCAACAATTCGATATATAACCGCAAAAAAGAATGTGCGTATGCACACTCTTCATCACGCCGTTCACATTTTGTCCCTACTGCTGCGTATCAGCCCCGCAGAGCCTCACAACAACCACCTGTGGTTTATCATTCAGCCTGATATTGATCGAGTGGGTCCCAAGTCCCCGCCCGACGATCATCCGGCTCTTTTCTCTTCCTTTTCCCGGAAGTTCAAAATATCCCGCACAGCGCGGATAAAAGAACTGGTACTGGGGTGTCATGACTCCGCCCACAAGCGGAAGCCGGATGGTTCCGCCATGAAAATGTCCGGAAAGTGTGAGATCCGCTCCCCACGCCGCATACTCCTCAAAAAACAGCGGAGAATGGGCCAGAAGAAGACAGAACTTTTCAGGGTCCGGCTCTCCCAGGGTCTCCTTCAAAAGACTCTCAGGGATCTCTCCCGACCGCGGCAGATAGGCGCTCTTCGGAAGATCGAGGCCATAAATCCTGATATCGCTGTCGAGATCCGCCGCCTCGTTGGAGAGATAACGGATCCCTGCATTTTCCAGGGCTGTCCGATAATTCTCATAAGCCTCACCGTAAATCTCAGATTTCCATAGCATCCGGCTCTCATGATTTCCATTTCCGCAGTATAACGGAAACTCCTTCGCAAGCTCTGTCAGAAGCGCCAGCGGGATCCTGACATCAGAATTTCCCCTCTTTGCGACCATTCCGTCCCCGCCAAAAAGCACGGCATCCGGTTTCACCTTCCGCACGGTCTCAAGCAGACGGCTGTTCTCTTCCCCGAATTCTTTATTGTGGAGATCAGTCAGGAAGACGATGGTCTTTCCCTGTCCGTGGATCTTCTCCGAGGCGATCCGGTACTTTTCCGTTACAAGGCAGTCCCTCTCATACCGGGAACGTGCCAGGCAGCCGGCCCCAAAAGCCATGACACTGGCTGCCAGAAACACTGCTGTTCCCAAATCGGATTACTCCTCCTCAAATACGCGGATCCCGCGCTCAACAACGCCTGCGAATGCCTGTGCATAGCTCTTGTACTCCGGATGCTTTGCGATGATCTTATCCATAACTTCCTTCATCTCTCCGCTGATGATGACGGTGCATCCTACTGCCTTCTTATTTGTGGAACGGTTCTCGTACACGTCCTGCATTACTTTTACTCTTTCTTTCATGATCAATACTCCTTTTTATTTTTACTGTACCCATGCGCCGTCTGCGCCGACTACATACTTGTTATCGATCGTGGTATTTTTCGCGATCTTTCCCTCCGCGTCGAGATAGAACCACTTACCGGAATCCTGTCTCCATGCGCTCTTTACCATCTTTCCGTTTGTCTCAAAATAGTGCCACTCGGTGCCGAACATCTTCCATCCGGTTACCATCTTTCCGTCCGTATCAAAACCGAAATCAGCGGCATCGATCGTGTAGATCGTTCCTACTGCCTTTGTTCCGTCGGCAAACTCGTATCTCCAGCTGCCGTTATCCTGTACCCAGTGTCCGGCAGTTGTCTGCTTTCCTGCGGATGTGCTTCCGGACTTCTCTGTATTGACATACTGATAGCCATAGTCCAGCATCTTCTTTGTATCCTCATAGTGGGTGCTCTTGGATTTTAAGATCACCGCAACCATACGGACGCCGTTTTTCTCCACGCAGGTCACAAGAGTATTTCCTGCCTTGGAAGTATATCCCGTCTTTCCGCCGACGATTCCCGCATAATATCTGGAATCGTTCGGGTAGAGCATCTTGTGGCCCGGAGTGATGGTTCTTGCCGCTGCTGCCTTTGTCGCCGGGAACTTGTAGCTCAGTGTGGAGTCGATCTCGCAGAGCGTCTTATTTGCGAAGGCCGCAGCTGCGATCTTCGCCATATCGCGGCATGTAGTATACTGCTGATCGGAATTTAAGCCGTTTGGATTCACGAAATGTGTGTTCGTGCAGCCGAGCTCCGCCGCTCTCGCGTTCATGAGCTCCGCGAAGGCGGAAATACTGCCGGAGACATGCTCCGCGAGTCCGTTTGCGACCTCATTGGCAGATTTTAAAAGCAGGGCATAGAGGCTGTCCTTCACGGAGACCTGGTCGCCCTCCACGAGTCCGATCTTCACAGCTCCGGACTCCAGGTTTGTGACTGCTGTCTTTGAGAATGTCACCTTGTCGTCCAGGTTTGCTTTTTCCAGCACGAGAAGCGCTGTCATAAGCTTTGTGGTGCTGGCTGGAGCAAGCTTCTCATCGGCATTCTTCTCGAAGAGAACTCTTCCGTTCGTCACATCGTAGAGGATTCCGGCCTCCGCGGAGATCGTCGGCTTTGCGATGGCATCCGCTGCCGCTTTTGCCTCTGCGCTCACCTGGCTCTGACCGGCTGTGTTTGTTGTATTATTTGATGTATTGGGCTTGCTGTCCTCATATCCCGGACCGCCCTCGTTTCCAGCCTGGGGATTCTGGGTCGTGTTTGTCGTCTGTTTGTTCTGGCTGGTGGCCTGTTTATCGCTGTCCCGGATGATCGTAGCCGCCTGCACCGGCTGTGCCGCAAAAATGGCACATGCAAGTGCGACCGGGATAAATCTGTTCATTTTTCTCATTTTTCTTTCCTCATTTTTCTTTCCTCATTTTCCTTCTCTATGCTACCATAGACCCACCGAAAAAGCTTTGCAATTTTCTGTCGATTTTCTTATGTCGCTTCAAGCGTTCCCGTCTACGTCTCGCGCTGACAGGAACCGTATGTCCGTCTGATACGGGCATATCGCTTATATATCTTCGTCCAGCATACGAATGAGGTCTTCTCTCGTGATACTGCTGAGCGCTCCTGTTCCTTCCGTCACCACGGTATCCGCCAGATCCCGCTTCATCTCCTGAAGCTTCAGGATATTCTCCTCGATGGTGTGCTTCGTGATGAGTTTGAATACGGAGACCTGGTTCTCCTGCCCGATCCTGTGGGCGCGGTCTGTGGCCTGGTTCTGTGCCGCCACGTTCCACCACGGATCGTAGTGGATCACCACATCCGCCGCAGTGAGGTTTAATCCGGTTCCGCCGGCCTTCAGTGAGATTAAGAACACCATCACATCGTCCTTCTGGAACGAAGACGCCATCTGCACGCGGTCCCGCTTCGGCGTGGAGCCGGTGAGCAGGTAGAACGGGATCTTCTCCTTCTTTAAGCGCTTCGCGATGATCTCAAGCATCGATGTAAACTGGGAGAACAGGAGGATCTTATGTCCCGCAGATGTTCCGTTTAAGAGAAGCTCCATACAGGTATCGAGCTTCGCGGATCCACCTTTGTAGCCGTCAAAGCATAGAGACGGCTCGCAGCAGATCTGGCGCAGACGCATGAGCTCCGCGAGGATCTGCATCCGCTCTTTTCCGTAATCTCCGTCAGTTCCCTCCATGAGCTGTTCCTTTAAGGAAGCTGCCGCCGCCGTGTAGAGGTCTTTCTGCTCGCCCTCCATGTTGGAGTAGAGAACCGTCTCTAATTTATCCGGAAGTTCCTTTAAGACATCTTTCTTTAAACGCCTCAAAATAAACGGTCCCGTAAGCTTTTTTAACTGAACCAGGGCATTTGGATCCTGGTCCCTCACGATCGGCATCTCAAACGCACGCTTAAACTTCTGTGACGTGAATAAAAATCCCGGCATCAGGAAGTCAAAGATACTCCAGAGTTCCCCAAGATGGTTCTCGATGGGTGTTCCTGTCAGGGCAAATCTCGTCTTTGCCGGAACAGCCTTCACGGATTTCGCTGCCTGTGTGGAGGAATTCTTGATGTACTGGGCCTCGTCAATGATCTCGAAGCGGAATTCCTTTTCATGGTACCAGAGAATATCGCGCTTTAAGAGGTCGTAGGACGTAATGATCACATCCGGGCGCTCCTTCTCATAAGCTGCGAACATCTCCTCGCGCTCTGCCTGGTTCCCCGCCGCCGTCATGATCTTAAGCTCCGGGGCGAACTGGGCAAACTCGTTCTCCCAGTTGTATACCAGGGATGCCGGACACACCACGAGAGACGTGCCGCCGTTCTCTGCCTTTTCATCCAGCAAAAGGGCGATGACCTGGATCGTCTTTCCCAGACCCATCTCGTCCGCAAGGATTCCGCCGAAGCCGTAGGCATCCAGGCTCTTTAACCACCGGTAGCCCACCTTCTGGTAGCTTCGAAGCGTCGATGCAAGGCGTTTCGGGATCTCGTAATCGCTGTCCTCCACGTCCTTCATGCCACGGACCACAGCCTTGAACAGCTGGTCGCGGTACACGCTAACGCTCTTATCCTCTTTTAACGCCGCATCCAGGAACATAGCGCGGTATGCAGGGAGCTTTATCGTGTCGGAACCCACAAGTTCCTTCGCGACACCGAGCTGTTCCGCGATCTTTGCGACCGTGAGAAGTCCGCCATCCCCCAGAGTCAGGAAATCGCCGTTCTTCATCCGGTAAAAGCTCTTTTTCTTTCCGTAAGCCGCCAGCACCGCCGCGAGTTCTTCCCGCGGAAGCGCCCCAGTGTCTACCTCAAGTTCCAGCCATCTTCCCAACGTCCGTACCTGGACCGATGTGCTCACCGGCGGCAGGACGCGGATCTTCTTGAAGGACTCGGACACGAACACATCCCCGGTATCCATGAATTTCTTCATGCCCTCGGAGATCAGACGATATACCGCCTCGTCGTCATTCTTGATCACGAGGTTTCCGGATCCGTCTTCCGTATACTTAAAGTAGGTGGTGATCAGCTGGCTCACCTTGAATTCTCCCGGGACATCCCGGCAAATCTCTTTCGGGACATTCTCGTCCGCCAGCGGGTGAAAGGAGAAATCGCCGTAGGCGAGCTCCGGACGCAGGGTGACGGTTCCAGCGGCATCGCTGTCAAAATAGAAGGAGGCCTTCAATTCCTTCGGGCGGTAGCTCTCGAGATCCACGCCCTCGGAGCGGATCAGTCCGAAAGACTCCAGCTTTCTCAAAACTCTCTCATAAAAGAGCGGCATGTCCCGGTCATTGACGGAGACTTCATTCTCCGCGTCAAGCCCCATGACCATGTATTCCATGAATACGGTCAGGCACTCCGTGTAGTCCGGATCGCAGCGGCAGATCGATTCCTGATCCGCGATAAATAAGGACTTTTCACCGGAAAAGGCCATAATGTCCTTATCAACAGTAACCTTGATCCCGTCCCGTCCCTCTTTCTTTACAACGGCGGTAAATGTAGGATTTTCCCGTTTTACCGTCAACATCCTCTTTTTCTTCCGGTAATCCTCACACTCGATGGTCTGACCGTCCATGATGGCAAAGAACCGCTCTCTTCCGGCTCTTCCGAGGATCAGCTCCTTCAACGCCGGTTCAGCCTCCATGGAGAATCTTCCGCTTCCGCGGTACTGTTCCCTGAAAAAACCGACGCGCTCCATGATGAGAAGCGCCAACGCCCGACTTTTCTCATCAAATGCCTGGAGGCTGTGATGGAACGCAAGGCCTTTTCCGTACTGGACAAGACTCATATTTTCCATGGCCTTCGCGAAGGCTGTCAGATCCTTCACCGGGTACTGTTTTTCACGGCCCACCGTGAAGCGGACCCGCACCTGGTCTCTTGAGATCGCGACAATGGGGATCAGACGGTAATGTCCCTCCTCGGAGGCACCCATGATCCGGCTCACCTCGCGGTTCGTGTACTCCCGGACCATAAACCGGACTTTCTGGGATGTGGAAACCGGATGTTTCGACTCCCTGCTCTCTCTCCGGAGCCATTCCGCAAGCAGGACATGGGCATGCGGGCACATGGGGATCCCGTCGGGTCCCTGTGTGCAGGATACTCCGCAAAAGCCGAGATTTCTTCCCGTTTTACTGATATGCGAACAAGAGTAGTCAAAATTCTGACTACCCTTGCGCAGGATACGGACACGGTATTCATCTTCCCCGTCCATGACGGTTCCCCTGATCTCTGTCTCGCCTTTCCAGAAGGCTTCGGCAGTAAGTTCCGTTACTTCCATATCATTCCGTCCCCCCGGTTTGTTTTATTGCTTTCCAGCCCTGAAACGGATCGTTCCGCACTTCGTGCTCCCACGATCCTGACTTCATTCGCAATCCAGCCTGATGGCTTACTTGCTCATGAAGTTTTGCCTGTCATATGTCTATGCATCTGTGCAGGCAAGCCTGCCCTTCTGCATAGCCGCGGTTTGTTTTATTGCTTTCCAGCTCTGAAACGGATCGTTCCGCACTTCGTGCTCCCACGATCCTAACTTCATTCGCAATCCAGCCTGACGGCTTACTTGCTCATGAAGTTTTGCCTGTCATATGTCTATGCATCTGTGCAGGCAAGCCTGCCCTTCTGCATAGCCGCATGACAGGCTGTTTCATCACATCCGTTCCGGTGCGCTGAATCCCAGAACGTTAATGCATGTCATTAACACATCACGTGTTAACGTAACAAGGCTGATGTACCCCGCCTGTTTCTTCCTGTCTTCCTCAGCGATGATCTTCGTCTCATGATAGAAGTGATTTAACGCATTTGAGAGCTCGTAAATGTAAGCACAGATCTTATGCGGCGCAAGCTCCTCGAAGCAGGTAAGCATCACATCGCTGTACCGGGAAAGGGCGAGCATCAGGGTCTTCTCCGGCTCTGCGGACGGCGGAAGGATCTCGCCATTCTCTGTATTTTCACAGGTATCGCTGTATTTCTTTAAGATGGAGTTGATCCTCGCGATCGTGTAGAGAACATACGGACCTGTATTTCCCTCAAAGGAAGTAAATCTGTCGATATCGAAGACATAGTCCTTTGTGGCCTGGTTAGAGAGATCGCCGTATTTTAAGGCAGCGAGACCTACGATCTCTGCTGTCGTCTTTGCCTCATCCTCAGAAACAGTGCGGTTCTCCATGATACGGTTGTAAGCCGCCTCGTCGATATCTGCGATCAGGTTCTCAAGACGCATAACGCCGCCTTCTCTCGTCTTAAACGGCTTTCCGTCCTTTCCATTCATGGTACCGAACCCGACAAAATCCATCTTCCGGTCTGCCGGAACGATCCCTGCCTTCTTTGCGACACGGAAGACCTGTGTAAAGTGGAGTTCCTGACGCTTGTCCACTACGTAGATATAGTGATCCGGCTTGAAATCTTCTTCTCTCTCAACGATGGTCGCAAGATCGGAAGTCGCGTAGAGGGCCGCGCCATCGGATTTTCTCACGATACACGGCGGAAGCTCCTTGGTATCGGTCGGCTCGGCGATATCAACAACGAGAGCGCCCTGGCTCTCATATGCAAGTCCTTTATCCTGGAGGTCCTTGATCAGGTCCGGGATATACGGCTGCGCGTCGCTCTCACCTTTCCACAGGTCGAAATCCACGTCAAGGTTTGCGTAGTTTCTCTTTAAATCTTTTAAGGAAACATTCATGATATGCTTCCAGATCGCGCGGTACGGCGCGTATCCGCTCTGAAGCTTGAAGGTCGCCTCTTGGGCGCGCTCCTTGAATGCCTCGTCAACCTTGGATTTTCCGCTGGCTGCCGGGTAGATCTCCTCAAGCTCAGAGATCGTAAACGGCGCTTCCTCCGGATACTCTCCGGTAAAGCTCTCGTCAAAGTACGGAAGCTCCGGCTTTCTGTCCTTTAATTCCTCGATGATAAGGCCCATCTGGAGTCCCCAGTCACCGAGATGAACGTCTCCGATGACCTTGTGGCCCACAAATCGTCCCATACGCTTTAACGCCTCACCGATCACCGCGGAACGGAGATGTCCGACGTGGAGCGGCTTTGCGACGTTTGCTCCGCCGTAGTCGATAACGATTGTCTCCGGCTTCTCGACCTCGTCCATTCCGAGCTTCTTTGCACCCTTCATTCCGTTCATGTAGCCGGAAAGGAAAGCCGGGTCTAATTTCAAGTTGATGAATCCCGGCATAACGGCATTCACTTCTTCAAATACTTCGCTGTCTTTTAACTGTTCTACTACACCGTTCGCGATATCGATCGGTTTCTTTTTATATATCTTTGCGGCTGCCATCGCGCCGTTGCACTGGTATTCGCAGAGATCCGGTCGGTTGGACAGAGTCACTTTTGCAAAGTTCTCATCGTAACCGTTCGCCGCAAAAGCTTTTTTCATCTCATCCGTGATGATATCCAGAATTTTTTTCATCTGATTTTCTCCTTTTTTAGCGTGCCAGTCTGCATCATTTTCCCGTGCCATACCAAAAACATGGCAATTGCAGACACAGACTTATACAGTAACTATCATTATACCGTATCGCGGTAGAAAAATCCATAGTTCTGTTGATATTTTTGTTATCGTCCACGCATGACATAAACAGGAACCGATCCTGCCGATAGTTCGAATTTCAACGTGACAAAACCCACGACTGTCACTGGATTGTACGGCATTTTCACTCCAGAAACCTCCTGCCCGTGTGCAGAAAGAAATAGGAGCTGTTTTCGGTTATGGTCTGAACACGTCATGGGCAGGCATATTGGGGAGGAACATCGAACTGCCAGGTTTCAATGAAAGACCTGGCAGTTGAAAATATCATCTTATCTTTTACGCTTCCCCGATCACGCTCGTCGCAAAATTCACCGAAGCCATAGCGTCCTTACAATAGGCATCCGCCCCGATGGCATCTGCATACTCCTGTGTCAGGACTGCACCGCCAACCATGACCTTCACCCATGGTGCATCCTTCCGGAGCGCCTTGATGGTGTCCTCCATTGCCGGAACCGTTGTCGTCATGAGGGCACTGAGTCCCACCACCGGCACGTGCTCCTTCACTGCCGCTTCCACGATGTTCTCTGGCGGCACATCGCGTCCGAGATCCATCACGTCAAAACTGTAGTTCTCCAGAAGGACCTTCACGATATTCTTTCCGATATCGTGGATATCACCCTTTACCGTGGCGAGGATCACTTTTCCCTTCTTCTCCTGTACCTCACCGCTGGCCTCCATGGACTCTTTCACGACGGCGAACGCTGCCTTCGCCGCCTCCGCGCTCATCAAAAGCTGCGGGAGGAACACGGTTCCGGCTTCAAAGCCTTTTCCTACCTCGTCGAGGGCCGGGATCATATCCGTATTGATGAGCTCTAAGGCATCCGTGTCCTTCAAGGCGAGTTTCGCTGCATCGGCTGCCGCCTGAGACATTCCCTTTACAATGCTCTTTTTTAACGCAGAGCCGGTATCTGCTGCGCCTGTACCTGTGCCGGACGTATTTCCGGCTCCATTGCTGTTTCCTGCGCCTGCCGCTCCACTCGCCCCGGCTGCCTGGTTCACCGCCGCTGCCTTCAGGATCTCCTTCTGCCTCTTCTTCTCCGCTTCCTTCGGACCATAGATCCCCACATAACCGGCACAGTTTTCATCCCGGGCCGTCAGAACAAGGAAGCTGTCATAGACCTGCATCATGGCTTCCAGATTCGGATTCACGATCCCTGCGGAAAGTCCGTTCTGCATCGCGAGAAGGAAGAATGACGCATTGATATTCTCACGCATCGGAAGGCCGAAGGACACGTTGGAAACACCAAGGACTGTCTTTCCTCCAAGCTCATCCCGCACTCTTCTCACAGTCTCCAGCGTTGTGACCGCCCCGTTTTTATCGGAGCTCACCGCCATGCAGAGGCAGTCCACGAGAATATCCTTTTTCGGGATCCCGTAGGCTGCCGCAGTCTCGTAGATCTTCTTTGCAACAGCGATCCTTCCATCTGCGGTCTCCGGAATTCCGTCCTCATCGAGAGCCAGGGCAACCACAACGCCGCCGTAATGCTTTACCAGCGGGAAGATCTGCTCCATGACCTCTTTCTTTCCGTTTACCGAGTTGATCAGCGGTTTCCCGTTATAGATCCTGAGCGCCCGCTCCATGGCCACCGGGTCGGAGGTGTCGATCTGAAGAGGCAGATCCAGAACGCCCTGAAGTTCCTTTACCACGTCCACCATCATCTGGGGTTCGTCGATCCCCGGAAGTCCCACGTTGACATCCAGAACATCGGCGCGGCTCTCCTGCTGGGCAACACCCATGGATAAAATATAGGTCAGATCCTTATCCTTCAATGCCTGCTTGAATTTCGGCTTTCCCGTCGGGTTGATCCGCTCCCCGATCAGGATCGGTCTGCCGCCGAATGTCACCGCGTGGGAGTAGGAGGAGATCACCGTGCGGTTTTTGTCCGTAATTTCACAGACAGGAATATCATCGCAGGCAAGTTTTGTCTTATGGATGTGTTCCGGTGTCGTTCCGCAGCAGCCGCCGAGTACCGTCGCCCCGTTTCTCGCCATCTCCTGCATCGCCGTGGCAAACTCATCGGCATCGATATCGTAAACGGTCTTTCCACCCTCGCTTCTCGGCAGTCCCGCATTTGGGTTGACGAGGATCGGGGTGGAGGACACCTTCGCCATATCTCTCATAAACGGCAGCAGCTGGATCGGCCCGAGACCACAGTTTAAACCGATCACATCGGCTCCCAGTCCCTCTAAGAGTGCCGTCACAGACTCCACGTTGCCCCCGGTCAGCATTTTTCCCTTTTCATCCAGCGTGACGGTCGCAAATACCGGCAGATCACTGTTCTCCTTCGCCGCCAGGACTGCCGCCTTCAGCTCATATCCATCTCCCATGGTCTCGATGATCACAAGATCCGCGCCAGCCTCTTTTCCGATGAGGACCACCTCTTTATAGGCCTCATAGGCGTCCTCAAACTCCAGATCACCGTATGGCTTTAAGAGTTTTCCCGTCGGTCCCATGTCCAGAGCCGCGTAACCATGTCCGGCCGCCGCGATGGCGTTTTTTGCATTTCGAACCGCCGCCGTCACGATCTCTTTTACGGAATATCCATCCTCCGCTTTAAATTTAAAATGGTTTGCGCCGAAGGTATTCGTCGTCACCACGTCAGATCCCGCATCGAGGTACTCCCTGTGGATCTCCGTGATGATCTCCGGTCTGGAAAGATTCCATGTCTCCGGGAGTTCGCCAGGCTTCAGACCCCGGGCCTGTAAAAGACTTCCCATACCTCCGTCAAAATAAATCCGTCTCTCCCTCATCAGTTCCAGAATTCCCATGGCTCTCTCCTATCTTCTTCAACTTATCTTCTGAAGGCGCAGTCTTTCTTTCCGCACGCCTCGCACCCCTCGATCACACAGGCTGCCGGTGTCCGGCTCACCCCGATCACCGCTGTCACCGATTTCGAAGGCAGCATCAGAAATCCCTCTGTCAGTGTGATCCCGATCCTCTTTCCTGCCTCCAGTCCGTCAAGGATCTGTTTCTGGACCGATAATGGGAAATCCCCGTAACCCGGTGAAAATCTTGGTCTCAGATAAAGACCTTTTTCCAGATATTCCTTTTTCCACCCGGCATTCAGCTCATTGCAGTAAGCCTCCACCATCGCTGCCGCCGCTGCCTGCATGACCACTGCTTTTGCGACCGAAAGCTTTCCGTACCGGGCGAGAAGTCTGTCTACCTCCGCCCCCACGGTGGCCGCCATCACAAGCACAGACTCACAGCCGGACAGGTTCTTTTTTAAGTTTGCGCTCTTTACCCGGAAGCAGCCGCCATCGATGGTTCCGTCCTCTTCCACAGAGAGCGGATACTCCCGCACGAGGTGTCTGAACTCCGCCGCGCGTTCTGCTTCCCGGATGCATTCCTCCAAAAGCCGTTCCGTCTCCGGATCCGGTTCATGTTTTCCAAGCCCCAGATATCGGAGCGCTTCTTTTCTGTCCGTCTGCATGATTTGAACGAGTTCCTTCCTTATTATAATAGATCGTATAACCGGCAGTTAAGCTTCCCATAACCAGAGGTTAAACTATTTCTCTTCCTATGATCTGTCCGCATATTCTTTCCCTGACAGATCTTTATCAGCATATCACGTCCGATCCGCCATCGTCCAATATATCCGCCATGTGTCTGGTTATAGTTTTTTCTTATTGCCATTCAGCATGCTACATGCCTTCAAATTTCCGGATCTCCTCCAGATATTTCTGTCCCAACGGGCTCAGGGCGATCCCTTTTCTCTTTAAGTATCCGATAGTCATGACCTCGTCGGACTTTAATTTCACCGCCCAGTAATCGGAACCGTTTAAATTATCACAGAGGATGCCGGAACAGAGGGTATATCCGTTAAGGCCTACCATCAGATTTAACAAGGTTGCCCGGTCATTGGCCTTGATCAGCTGTTTATAGCTGTAGGTGCTCAGCACCTCCTCCGCAAAATAGAAGGAGTTGTAATTTCCCTGTTCAAAGGAAAGACACGGATACTCCTGAAGCTCCTCGATGGTGATCTCCTTCTGGTTCGCTAACGGATGGCCTTTCCAGAGATATACATAGATCCCGCAGTCCATAAGCGGGCAGAATTCCAGGTCGGACTCATCGAAAAGCTTTGTGAGCACTTTCCGGTTGAAATCGTTCAGATACAGAATCCCGATCTCACTCCTGAACGTCTTCACATCCTCAATGACCTCATAGGTCTTCTCTTCCCGGACCGCGAACTCGTACTCATCCATACCGAACTGCTTTACCATCTCGATAAACGCGTTTACCGCGAAGGTGTAATGCTGCATGGAAACGCCGAATTTCTTCTTCACGTTCTTTTTCTCAATATATCTGGATTCCATCAGCTTATACTGTTCCGTTACCTGTCTCGCGTAGCCTAAGAACTCCTGTCCTTCCGGTGTCAGGACAACGCCGCGGTTGCTTCTCTTAAAAAGCTCTGTCCCGATCTCATTTTCCAGCTCCTTGAGCGCCAACGAAAGGCTGGGCTGGGATATGAAAAGAAGCTTCGCCGCTTCATTCATGGAACCGGTGTCCGCGATGGTGATCACATACTTTAACTGCGTCAGCGTCATAACACGTCTCCTTTCGGGTGGATCCGGGCCTGTTGTTTTCCCTTCCCGGCTCCTGATATGTCAAATTTTATCCACTGTGAGTCATTTTGTCAATCCGAACCGCCATTCCGCAAAGGCACACCGGCTCTGGTCGTTGCGGTCCGTGCGCTGCAGAGCCAAACTGCAACAATTTTTTCGTTAAAAAATAAATTTGCTTGACATTTTGAAACAAACTCCCTATAATTCAAAATAATCTTTAACCGCTTCACTGCAACTCGACAGAGCGTTGAACGGTTATCATGATAACAAGTTCCAGAGGAGGAATCAATTATGAAAAAAAGAGTTTTAAGTTTAAGCCTTGCACTTGCAATGGCGGCTTCTTTAACTGCCTGCGGAAGCTCATCTTCCACAACCGAGACAACTGCCGCTGCAGCAGCTGACGCAACAACAGCCGCTGCTGGCGCTTCCAGTGAAGCATCTTCCGGCAAAGTATTCAAGATCGGCGGTATCGGCCCGGTCACAGGCGCGGCTGCTGTATATGGTCTCGCAGTTAAGAACGGCGCACAGATCGCTGTTGATGAGATCAACGCTGACGGCGGTATCAACGGATACCAGATCGAGTTTAATTTCCAGGATGACGAGCACGACGCCGAGAAATCCGTCAATGCCTACAACACATTAAAAGACTGGGGCATGCAGGTCCTCATGGGAACTGTAACCTCCGCTCCGTGTGTAGCTGTTGCAGATAAGACGAATGCTGACAATATGTTCCAGATCACACCGTCCGGCTCCTCTGTTGAGTGTGCGCAGAACCCGAACGTGTTCCGTGTATGCTTCTCCGATCCGGATCAGGGTGCTGCATCCGCAACTTACATTGCTGAGAACAAGCTTGCGGAAAAGATCGCAGTGATCTACGACAGCTCCGATGTATACTCCAGCGGTATCTACGAGAAATTCGCTGCTGAGGCTGCAAACCAGGGTCTTGAGATCGTGGACGCCGAGGCATTCACTGCAGATTCCAACAAGGACTTCTCCACACAGCTCCAGAAGGCAAAGGACGCAGGCGCTGACCTCGTATTCCTTCCGATCTACTACACAGAGGCATCCCTGATCCTCAAGCAGGCTGACACCATGGGCTACGCTCCGAAATTCTTCGGCTGCGACGGTATGGACGGTATCCTTCAGGTTGAAAACTTTGATACAAAGCTTGCTGAAGGTTTAATGCTCTTAACTCCGTTTGCTGCTGACGCTCAGGATGAGCTTACCCAGAAATTTGTAACTTCTTACAAAGAGAACTATGGCGAGACTCCGATCCAGTTCGCTGCTGACGCATATGACGCGATCTACGCGATCAAAGCTGCCATGGAAGAGGCTGACATCACACCGGATACATCTGTAAGCGATACCTGCGATAAGATGAAAGAGGCTATGTTAAAGATCAAAGTCAATGGTCTTACCGGTGAAGACATGACATGGACAGAGGATGGCGAACCGCACAAGGCACCGAAGGCTGTCAAAGTCGTAGACGGCGCATATCAGGCGATGTAATCGATCATTTAAGAATGGCATCATGTTAAGAGGATTGTCGCTTCGGCAATCCTCTTGTTTCTTTCACGGCCCTGCGTTGTGATGTGCCTGAACTGTTCCCCGAAAAACTGGCCCACAGCTAATGAAAGCATACCGAGGTGTAAAATTTATGACGGGTTTTATCAACTACTTAATCAATGGAATCAGCCTTGGCAGTGTCTACGCGATCATCGCGCTTGGATACACCATGGTCTATGGAATCGCGAAAATGTTAAACTTCGCCCATGGCGATATCATCATGGTCGGAAGCTACGTGGTCTTTATCACGACACACAGTATGGGAATGCCGGTCTTCTTAAGCGTTCTCCTTTCTGTCATCGTGTGTACCGTGCTCGGTATCGTCATTGAGCGTGTCGCCTACAAACCGCTGCGTGACGCTTCTCCGCTGTCCGTCCTGATCACGGCTATCGGCGTCAGCTACTTATTACAGAACGTCGCTCTCCTCTTATTCGGAGCCGACACAAAGTCCTTTACCTCTGTCGTAACGATCCCGGCTCTGAAGTTCGCGGACGGTGCCATCACAGTGACCGGTGAGACTCTCGTGACGATCGTTTCCTGTATCGTGATCATGATCGGACTTACCACCTTTATCAACAAGACGAAGGCCGGACAGGCCATGCTCGCCGTATCGGAAGACCGCGGTGCCGCCACCCTGATGGGGGTAAACGTAAACGGAACCATCGCGCTCACATTCGCGATCGGCTCCGCCCTCGCTGCCGTGGCCGGTGTCTTACTCTGCTCCGCCTATCCGTCCCTGACTCCTTACACAGGATCCATGCCCGGCATCAAGGCCTTCGTGGCAGCCGTATTCGGCGGAATCGGTTCCATCCCCGGCGCGTTGATCGGCGGAATCCTTCTGGGAATCATTGAGATCCTGTCAAAAGCATATATTTCTTCCCAGCTCTCCGACGCGATCGTATTCTCCGTCCTGATCATCGTCCTCTTAGTACGTCCGACCGGAATCCTGGGCAAAAAACTGAACGAGAAAGTGTAGGTGATTCCCATGAAAAGTACAGCAAAAAAGAAACTCTTTATCAACAATATGATCACGCTCGGCATGGTCGTTGCTGCCTGGATCATCATGGAAGTGCTCATGGGCACCGGACATGTATCCAGCCTTTTAAAGGGACTCCTCGTTCCTTTCTGTATCTACGTGATCATGGCGGTTTCCTTAAACCTGACCGTCGGAATCCTCGGTGAGCTGAGCCTCGGACATGCAGGATTTATGTGTGTCGGCGCCTTCTCCGGCGCCCTCTTCTCCAAGTGCATGAAGGGCGCGATCGATCCGACCGTAAGCCTTATGATCGCCATCTTTGTCGGCGCTGCCGTTGCTGCCGTTTTCGGCATTCTGATCGGTATTCCGGTCCTGCGTCTGCGCGGTGACTATCTCGCCATCGTGACTCTTGCCTTCGGCGAGATCATCAAGAACCTTGTAAACGCCATATTCCTCGGACGCGACGCTGACGGCTTCCACATCTCCTTCAAGGACTCCATGTCCTTAGGCTTAAAGGATGGCGGCGAGGTCCTCATCAAGGGTCCTCAGGGGATCACAGGAACCCCGCAGGCAGCCACCTTCACGATCGGCATCATTCTGGTCCTGATCACACTGATCATCGTCATGAACCTTGTAAATTCCAGAACCGGCCGCGCGATCATGTCCATCCGTGACAACCGCATCGCCGCTGAGTCCATCGGAATCAACATCACAAAATACAAGCTGCTGGCGTTCAGCATCTCCGCTGCTCTGGCAGGCGTTGCAGGCGTTCTCTATGCCCACAACCTTACGACACTTACTGCTCTCCCGAAGAACTTCGGCTACAACATGTCCATCATGATCCTTGTATACGTGGTTCTCGGCGGAATCGGAAGCATCCGTGGATCCGTGATCTCAACCGTTATCCTCTACCTGCTCCCGGAGCTTTTAAGAGGTTTAAACAACTACCGTATGCTGATCTACGCCATCGTCCTGATCCTCGCGATGCTCTTCAACTCCGCTCCGCAGTTCATCACGCTCCGTAAGCGGATCTTCGACGGCTTAAAACCGCAGCATGCTGCCCATTCCGGAAAGGAGGAAGCTTAAAATGTCAGACATGTTAAATGTAAAGGGATTAAGCATCTCCTTCGGAGGCTTAAAGGCTGTCAACAATTTTGCCATCAACATTGAAAAAGGCCAGCTCTACGGTCTCATCGGACCGAACGGTGCCGGAAAGACCACGATCTTCAACCTTCTGACAGGCGTTTACAAGCCGGATACAGGAACGATCCTCTTAGACGGCCAGAACCTTACAGGAAAGTCCACTACCGACATCAACAAAGCCGGTATCGCCCGTACGTTCCAGAACATCCGTCTTTTTAAGGACCTCTCCGTTCTCGACAACGTAAAGGCCGGACTCCACAACCACCACACCTACTCCACTCTTGAGGGAATCCTCCGCCTTCCGCGGTACTACAAGGTGGAAAAAGAGATGGATGAGGAGGCCATGGAACTCTTAAAGGTATTCGGACTTGACGGAGAATGTGATTTCAAGGCCTCCAACCTTCCTTACGGAAAACAGAGAAAGCTTGAGATCGCCCGCGCCCTTGCGACGGAGCCGAAGCTTCTTCTTCTCGATGAGCCGGCTGCCGGCATGAACCCCAATGAGACCGCGGAGCTGATGGAGACGATCCGCTTCGTCCGCGACCATTTCGGAATGACGATCCTCTTAATCGAGCACGACATGAAGCTCGTCAGCGGTATCTGTGAGCGTCTTACCGTCTTAAACTTTGGTCAGGTCCTCTGCACAGGTCCTACTCAGGAAGTCTTAAGCAATCCGGAAGTTATCAAAGCTTATCTCGGTGAATAGGAGGAGAACAATCATGGCAATGTTAGAAGTAAGAGATCTGGAAGTCTACTACGGCGTGATCCAGGCGTTGAAAGGAATCTCCTTCGATGTAAATCAGGGAGAGATCGTCGCTCTGATCGGTGCCAACGGTGCCGGAAAGACGACAACACTGCACACCGTGACGGGTCTTTTGAGCGCCCGTTCCGGACATATCATGTACGAAGGAACCGATATCACAAAGATCCCTGGCTACAAGCTCGTCAGCATGGGAATCGCCCATGTTCCGGAGGGACGCCGCGTCTTCTCCACCCTCACCGTTCTCCAGAATCTGAAGCTCGGTGCCTACACAAGAAAAGATAAGGCAGAGATGGATACGACGCTCAATATGATCTATCAGCGTTTCCCGCGTTTAAAGGAGCGTGTGAACCAGCCGGCCGGTACTCTCTCCGGCGGTGAGCAGCAGATGCTCGCCATGGGACGCGCCCTCATGAGCCATCCGAAGCTCATCGTTCTCGACGAGCCGTCCATGGGGCTGTCCCCGATCTATGTAAATGAAGTCTTCGACATCATCCAGAGCATCAACCGCGACGGCGTGACGGTTCTCTTAGTCGAGCAGAACGCGAAAAAAGCGCTCTCCATCGCGAATCAGGCGTATGTACTGGAGACCGGTAAGATCGTTTTGAGCGGCGACGCGAAGCAGCTCATGAATGATGATAAGGTTAAAAAGGCTTATTTGAGTGAATAATCAGAAGTTACGGTCTGTGCCTGGCACAGACCGTATTTTTGTTACAGTACACGGGCACTCCATGCCCGCGCACTGTAACAGGATTTTGCCGATGCTTCGCATTCCGAATCGGCAAAATCCGCGGTCATAACGGTATCATACGGAATTTTCAGTTCAGAAAATTCCTACCCATGAAAAGTAACATTTTTTTTACAAATATGCGAATCCATGAAAATTATGTAACGTTTTGACGGATTTTATGGTATACTCTTAGCAGACAGCACTGAAACTGTGCAGAAAAAAGAAGAAAAATCATGTACAGGGGAGGAAGATATTATGAGCAAAGTCATTACAGTCAGCCGCGAGCTCGGCAGCGGAGGCCGCGAGGTCGGTCTTCGTCTCGCAAAAAAACTCGGCATTCCTTTTTACGATAAAGAACTCATCGCCATGGCGGCCGAGGACAGCAATATCTCGGAAGATCTTTTTCATGCGAACGATGAAGTGATCGCCGGTCAGAAACGGATCAACTACGATGATTATGCCACTGTGGATCCTTTCTCACCTGTATACGAAGTCCCGGTCTCCGACCAGCTCTTCGTGATCCAGTCGAAGATCATCCAGCGCCTTGCCGCAAACGGTCCCTGTGTGATCATCGGCAGATGCTCCGATGTGATCGTCGAGGACGCTTTCCGCATCTTTATCTGCTCCAGCTTCAAAAAGCGTGTGGAGCGGATCCAGAGGCTTGAAAAGGAGCCTGAAGATATAAAGAAACTCGAGAGCCGCATCCGCGCCGTGGACGCGAAGCGACGGGATTACTACCAGTATTACAGCGGAAATGAGTGGGGCAAACCGAAAAACTATGACCTCTGCTTAAACAGCGGTACACTCGGGATCGAGCGGTGTGTGGAGATCATTGCGAATTCAGTCACTTTGGAATAGCAGGAATTCTCTTTATTGCATAAAAGCGTAAAACTTCAACTTATTGAATTTTTCTGTTGACAAATCCGCCCGACAGCGCTATGATAGCTTCAGCAGCCGGAGAGAATGAATCCGGCGGTAATCTTCAGAGAGGAGAACAGCAGATATGAAGAACCAGATGATGAATCTTTTTACATCCTATTCTTTTTATTATTTTCCGGGCTATTATTACTGCGCGGACTGTTTCTGCTGCAAAAAACACCCCTCTCCGACTGAAGGTTTTTAGGACCTCAGGAAACGTAAAAGAAAATGCGGAGCCGGTGTTTGCGATTGCAGCAGACACCGGCTTTTTTGTTTCCGGATACCCTCAAACGTATGCATGAAGCAGTTCCTGCTTTTCGGCTACGGTACCAGCCGAATACAGGAATATCCATTTTCCAGAGCGTTTTTATAAAGCAAACCAAACCTGAACCTGTCATATAAAGGAGAATAAGATTATGATCATTATTTTAAAGAGAAATGCCAACAAAGAGAAAGTAGAGAATTTAAAGACAGAGCTTGTAAATCAGGGATTTAAGCTCCATCTCTCCGAAGGAACCGAGGCCTCCCTCATCGGTCTCATCGGTGACACAAGCCGGATCCATGAAGACTGGTTAAAGGCCAACGACGTCGTTGAGGATGTCCGCAGGATCCGCGAACCGTATAAGAAGGCAAACCGCTCCATGCACCCGGACGACACAGTCATCGATGTCTGCGGCAGAAAGATCGGCGGCGGCATCTTTCAGGTCATCGCAGGCCCCTGCTCCATCGAGACAAAGGAACAGATCACAGAGGTTGCTGAGGACGTAAAGCGTTCCGGCGCAGCCTTCCTCCGCGGCGGTGCTTTCAAACCGAGAACTTCCCCGTACGCGTTCCAGGGTCTTCACGAGCAGGGTCTTGACCTTCTCTTAGAGGCAAAGAAAGCCACCGGTCTCCCGGTAGTCACAGAGATCATGAGCGCGGAACATCTTCTGCTCTTTGACGACGTTGACATCATACAGGTCGGCGCAAGAAACATGCAGAACTTTGAGCTTTTGAAGGTCCTTGGAAAAATCGACAAGCCGATCCTCTTAAAACGCGGTCTTGCAAACACCTTAGACGAGCTTCTGATGAGTGCGGAGTACATCATGGCAGGTGGAAATGAAAAAGTCATCCTCTGCGAACGCGGCATCCGCACCTTTGAGACTTCCTACAGAAATACGCTGGATATCTCCGCGATCCCGATGTTAAAGAAAAAGACCCATCTTCCGGTCATCGTCGACCCGAGCCATGCGGCAGGCATCCGCTTCATGGTGGAGCCGCTTGCCATGGCAGCTATCGCAGCCGGAGCCGATGGTCTCATGATCGAGGTCCACAATAACCCTGAGAAAGCCCTCTGCGACGGTGCCCAGTCCCTGACGCCGGAAATGTTCGACCATCTGATGAAAAAAGTCGATAAAGCTGCGGATTTCTTCCACTCTCTCGGTTAATCGTTGTTCTTTTCCTGAATATGCAGTATAATATTTAAATCACACCGCAATGAAACGGCAGGTCGGCGCTGAAAATGCGCCGGCCTGCCGGACGGTTGCAGACTATTAAGATTCATGGAGGTTCACACGATGGTCAGAAACACTGAAACTGCTTTTGTTCCAAATCTGCGCGGAGGCGACGGAACGATCGAGATCCGTCATATCTTAAACAAGGATGAGCTCATGGGACACGCGTCCATGTACGCCCACGTGATCATCCCGGCCCACGCCAGCATCGGATTCCACCAGCATGTGGAAAACACCGAGCCGTACTACGTTCTCAAGGGAAAGGGAATCTTCGAGGACAACGATCACACCGAGACCGAGATCCACCCGGGCGATGTCTGTGTCATCGAGGTTGGCCAGAGCCACGCGATCAAAAATCCTTTTGATGAGCCGCTTGAGATCATGGCACTTGTGATCAATGAGCGTGGAAAAGAGATCTAAACCCGCGCGTCCCAGTCCATCCGAAGCAGGAACACGATAAAGATGATCGAACTCAGCGTCCACGTCAGCGGGTACGCTGAGGAGATCGTCCGGAAGACGGGAATGATCCGGATCGCGATCGTCACGTAGAGCACGCGGATACCGCACCAGCAGATCAGCATCGTAAACATCGGGACAATGGATTTTCCCACGCCGCGGAGTACTCCCGTCGCGCAGTTGGAGAACGCCAGCAGAAAGAAAAACAAGGCAACCGTTCTTCCGTGGATCGTTCCGAATTCGATTGCTTCCGGCACATCCACAAAAATCCGAAGTAGGATCGGAACCCAGATAAAAAGACAGATCCCTACAAGCTCCGCCATCGCCATTCCGAACGCCACACCTATCACGGAACCTTTCTTCGCGCGGTCCGCTTTCCCGGCACCGAGATTCTGGCTCACAAAGGTTGTCAGCGCCATGGACATGCTCATGATCGGAAGGAAGGCAATCCCCTCAAGCTTCGCGAAGGCCCCCTGTCCGGAGATTGCAAAAGCTCCGAAGGTATTGATGTTTGACTGGACCACAAGATTTCCGACACTGATCACGGAGTTCTGAAGTCCCGTCGGAAGTCCCTGTGTGATCACCTGACGGATCATGGAGCCATTGAAGCGAAGCTCCTTAAAATGGATCGTCGCAGCCCCTCCATCCTTCACCATGCGGATCATGCATAATAAAACACTCAATCCTTGGGCGATCACCGTGGCAACAGCAGCGCCTGCGGCACTCCACTGAAATCCCGCCACAAAGATCAGATCCAGGATCATATTCACTACAGAAGAAAAGATCAGATAATAAAGGGGATGGACACTGTCCCCCACTGCCCTCATGATGTTCATGCAGATATTGTACATGATGACCGTGGAGACACCGGCAAAATAGATTCCAAAGTACAGTCTCGCCTCCACCATCACGCTGTCCGGCGTGTTGAGCCAGCCGAGAAGGATCGGAACAAAAAACAAACCGATGAGCGTCGCGAAAACCGAGAACACGATTCCCAGAAGAAAGTTTGTGTGCACCGCGCACCGTAATTTTTCCTCATCCTGTGCCCCGAAATATTTCGAGATCACGACACCGCCGCCCACAGCGATCCCGGCAAAAAACGTGATCACCGACATATTCACATTTGATGATAAGCTCACCGCCGCGAAGGCATCATTGCTCGCGAAATTTCCGACGACCCAGGCATCCGCCATATTGTAAAGCTGCTGTAAAAGCTGTCCTAAAAAGATTGGGATCATAAACCTGAAAAGTCCTCGTCCGATCGGACCTTCTGTCAGATTCCCATCCTTCTTCCCACTACCGGCTCCCGCCCTTTTCCGGACTAATCCCATGCCATTTCCTCCCTCAGTATCAGACCATTCGTCCTTCATATGCTTCAGGTATTGTCCGCATAGTACGGACTTTTGTCGTTTAAGTGACACATTGTAACTAAAATAATCGTATCATGTATGATCGGGGATGTCAAGTGACGGAACGGTCCCTGATCTTATGAAAACCAAAGGAGACTTTTCTTATGCCGCAGATCAAAAAAATCACTGATCTCACAGCGCCGGAACTCGATCTTTTTTCCAGATATTCCGAGTCCCAGCTTTTCCATATCAATGAACCAAAACCGGGGATCTTCATCGCAGAAAGCCCAAATGTGATCGAGCGCGCCCTCAATGCCGGGTATGAACCGCTCGCTGTCCTCATCGAGGAAAAACAGGCCGATGACCTGATCCCGAAACTCTTTTTTGCCTGCCCGGAACTCCCTGTGTACACTGCCAAATTAGATCTCCTGACAAACCTCACCGGCTTTGCCTTAACCCGCGGCCTGCTCTGCGCCATGAAGCGAAAGATCCTGCCGTCTGTGGCGGAGATCTGTGAGGGAAAACACCGGATCGCTGTCCTTGAGAATGTCATGAATCCCACAAATATCGGGGCGATCTTCCGCTCTGCCGCGGCCCTTGGAATGGACGCGGTGCTCCTGACCTCCGGCTGCAGCGATCCCCTCTACCGGAGAGCTGCCAGAGTCAGCATGGGAACCGTCTTCCAGATCCCGTGGACCTTTTTTCCGAAAAACGCGGATCTCTCCTGCGGCGGACTTGAAACACTCCGATCTTTAGGATTTCAGACGGCTGCCATGGCACTGAAGGAAGATTCCGTTTCCATTGATGATCCGAAGCTTCTTGATGCCGAAAAACTCGCCGTGATCTTAGGCTCCGAAGGGGACGGCCTCGCCTCCGCAACCATCGGCGGGTGTGATCATACGGTCATGATCCCGATGGCCCATGGGGTAGATTCGCTGAATGTGGCGGCAGCCAGCGCAGTGGCATTCTGGGAGCTGGCGAAATTTCGCAGGATTTAACTGTGTTTACGTCCCTTTATGAATAATTTGTGTATTTCACACTTTCATCAAATTTTGCTCGTATACTCCTATCCATAACAATATCTCACAGGGCAGAGCACTTCAATCCTTTACAGTTCTCCCCTACAGAACCTGTCAACGGCAGCTTCTCCCGAATACATGACGGCTAATACACAGCCACGTGTCAGAAGGAAATACCCGGGCGCAGGCGAAAAAACAGAAAGGATCTGGTATCATGAAAAAACAGGCATTATTCTGCATGGTTCTTGCAGGTACTCTTATGGTCGGTGGATGTGGTCAAAAAGCTGCTGACTCCACCACTGCCACCGCGCAGGTGACCGAAACGTCCGACTCCGCTCCGGCTGACAAACCGGACGGCGCTCCGGGCGATAACTCCGATAAACCCGGAAATCCGCCGGATGGGGCTCCGGGAAGCATGGACGGAAAGCAGGCACCGCCGGACGGCGGGAACGGAGGTCCGGAAGGTCCCGGAGGCCCGGGCGGACAGAACGCTGCTCCGCCATCCTATCCGGCAGTCTCAAGCTACTCCACCGATACCGAAGAGGATGGGAAGACCTACACTTCCACAGGAGCTGATGAGAGCGCAGTCCTCGTCACCGACGGTGCGAACGTCACCCTAAAAAATTTCACGATGGACCGCAATTCCTCCGACAGCACCGGAGGCGATAATTCCAGCTTTTACGGAACCGGTGCCGCAGCACTTGCCACCAACGGCAGCCTGACACTGACCGGCGGCACCATCACTACCGATGCAAAAGGCGGTGCAGGTGTCTTCAGCTACGGCGACGGCAAAGTCACCGTATCCGACACCACCATCACCACAAAGCAGGATACCTCTGGCGGTATTCATGTGGCAGGCGGCGGCACACTCACTGCCTCCAACCTCACTGTTGAGACAAACGGTGAATCCTCCGCGGCGATCCGGAGCGACCGCGGCGGCGGTACCATGACCGTCGATGGCGGTACCTACACCTCCAGGGGAACCGGCTCCCCGGCAGTCTACTCTACCGCCGACATTACCGTCAACAACGCGGCGCTCACTGCTGAAAACTCTGAGGCTGTCTGCATTGAGGGGCTGAACTCCCTTTCTCTCACAAACTGTTCTCTCTCCGGAAACATTCCGGAAAATGAACAGAATGACTGCGACTGGACCGTCATCCTCTATCAGAGCATGTCCGGTGACTCAGAAGTCGGCGAAAGCAAATTTTCCATGGATGGCGGCAGCCTGACCTCCTTAAACGGCGGCCTCTTTTATACGACAAACACGGAGAGTTCCTTCTATCTTAAGAATGTGGATATCACCTACTCCCCGTCCAATAACTTTTTCTTAAAATGCACAGGAAATGCCAACAAACGCGGCTGGGGCCAGTCCGGAAATAATGGTGCCGACTGCACCTTTACCGCAGATTCCCAGGAAATGAGCGGCGATATCCTCTGGGACAGCATCAGCAATCTGAATCTGAAGCTCACAAACGGCACCATCTTGACAGGCGCCATCCTTCAGGATGAGACAAATGCCGGTGACGGCGGTAACGGAACCTGCAATGTCACGATCGACGCCCTCTCCGCCTGGACCGTAACCGGAAACAGCACCGTCACCTCCCTCACCTGTAACGGCTCCATCACAGGCGATGACGGCAAAAGCGTGACGATCGCCGGCACAGATGGCACTGTATTTGTGCAGGGTACTGGCAAATATACGATCACGACCGGTTCCTACAACGAGTAAATTTTAAACTTTGACCTTCTGTTATTTTTTTAACAATTTCTTCCATTTTCGTTGTATACACAACATACATTATATTTTGGTTATGCTATACTAAGCCCATCGCATAGCAAACCAAGTAACTGTTCAGTGCCTCACAGTTACATGCAAAAATCCATTCCAAATCGGCTTCGCCGATGGGATTTTTGCCTTCAAGCCTGTGTTTTATTACGGTCAGCGCAGCGAGTGCGCAGACCTACTGAACAGCTACCAAACCAACACCATTTTGCAAATACAGGAGGTACCCCATATGACTCAGACCATCAACCCAAGAAAAGCAGCGATCATCGGCTGCGGCTTCGTTGGCTCCGCCACTGCCTTCACTCTTATGCAGAGCCGCCTTTTCTCCGAGCTCGTCCTTTTAGACGCCAACGAAGCAAAAGCCGACGGCGAGGCAAAGGATATCGCCCACGGGATCCCCTTCGCCGGTCAGATGAAGATCTATGCCGGAACCTACGATGACATCGCCGACTCCGCCATCATTATCATCACCGCCGGTGCCAATCAGAAACCAGGCGAAACAAGATTGGATCTCGTCCATAAAAACGTAGCCATCTATAAAAGCATCATTCCGGAGATCTCCAAACGGGACTTTCAGGGCATTCTCCTCATCGTCTCCAACCCGGTAGACATCCTGACCTACACGGCCCTGAAGCTCTCCGGCTTCCCTGAAAACCGTGTCATCGGTTCCGGCACGGTCTTAGACACTGCCCGCTTAAAATATGCCTTAAGTGAACATTTAGGTGTCGACAGCCGCAGCGTCCACTCCTTCATCATCGGTGAACATGGTGACAGCGAGATCGCTGCGTGGAGCAGTACCAACGTATCCGGAATCCCGTTAAACACCTTCTGTGAGATGCGCGGCCACTATAACCATGATGCCGCCATGGACCGCATCGCTGAAGAGGTAAAAAACAGCGCCTACGACATTATCTCCAAAAAACAGGCCACCTACTACGGGATCGCCATGAGCGTCAAACGGATCTGCGAATGCATCATCCGAAACGAACGCTCCATTCTCCCGATCTCCTCCATGATGCATGGAGAATACGGGATCAGCGGCATCTCCCTCAGCATGCCGGCGATCGTAGGACTCAACGGGATCGAGACCCACGTTCCGATCTCACTGGACGCGGATGAAGCAGAAAAACTCCGGGAATCCGCCGAGACCCTGAAAAAAATAGCTGCAGAGCTTGATCTCTCCGCAGCCACCAGCTAACCTTATATCATCTGCCGAACGCGGCAACGGCAGATTTTTAACCTAACAAGGGGAAACACGCCTCGCGAGTTTCCCCTTGTTATCGCGACAGTCGCCAAGGTCTCGCGCAAGCGCGGACTTTGGCTCGTTGTTCGCGACATTCTTTTTTTACAACTACTGTAATTCCGCGTAATCCTCCGGCAAAAACCGGTGGTAGATCAGGTGACAACCCTCATCCTTAAAACAGTAATAATACCGGTCCGGAATCCCATCCGCAAAGTAGAAGACCCAGTCGAAATCTCCATCTTCGATCTTCTCAAACACCGGCTTTGCGGACCACTGACGGAAGAGTTCTCTGATCTCCTCAAGACTGCATCCATGCGTCCCGACAAGATCCACCAGATCCTGAATAAATTCCCGCCCTTTCATCTGCTCATGCACATAGACACTTCCGGTCTCCGGAATCAGAAAACAGAACCGTTCTCCCTTCGCCGTCACGCGGACTTCTCCCAATGTCCCCTTCATATGCGCCCCAAAACCGTTCAGACGCACCTTCATCTCCTCCGCCGTATCCTCACTCCCGAAAAAGTGGTTCAGCGTGGACACCGGATAATAAAGCCGTATCACTTCCGGCCGGAATCCCAGCTTCGCCTGCTGCTCCTTCACCAGATCGATCAGATTCTCTTCCAGTCTGCGAAATCCCATCCTGTCCCATTCTCCTTCTTTTTACGCCTTCACATCAAATACATCCGCAACATCACAGAGCAGCTTGCGAATCTCAAGATGCTGCGGACATACCTTCTCGCACTTTCCGCACTTGATACAATCCGACGCTTTTCCGTTGTTCCGTGTATGGACCCCATAATAGACATTTGAATTTGTATTCTGGTAGATCTTCTTCGCGTTCATGCACGCAAACAGATCCGGGATTGAAATCTTCCTCGGACATCCGTCGACACAATAGCGGCATCCAGTACACGGGATCAGGTTCTTTCCGCGGAAGATCTCGCGCACCTTCTCGACCGCCTTCATCTCCCTCTCGTCAAGGGGCCTGAAGTCTTTCATGAAACTCACATTTTCCTTCATCTGCTCCAGACTGCTCATTCCGGAAAGGACCATCATGATACCCGGAAATCCCGCCGCGTAACGGATCGCGTAGGTAGCCGGACTGCCGCCGTGAAGCTCCTCAAAGACCGCCTTCGCGTCATCCGGAAGATTCGCAAGACTTCCGCCGCGGACCGGTTCCATAACGATCACCTGTTTTCCATGCTTTCTGCAGATCTCATAGCATTTCCCGGCCTGAACTGCCGGATCATCGAAGTCCGCATAGTTAAACTGGATCTGGACGACTTCGATCTGCGGATACTCCGTTAAGATCTGCTCAAGGACCTCCGCGCGGTCATGGAAAGAAATTCCAAAGTGGCGGATCTTACCCTCTTCCTTAAACGTTAAAGCCGTCTCATACGCATGACATTCCTTAAACTTCGGATAATTTCCCATTCCCTGGGCATGCATCAGATAGAAATCAAAATAGTCCACACCGCAGCGCTCCAGCTGTGACTCAAAAAACGGGCGGATATCCTCTTCCTTCTCAAAATAAGCAGCCGTCAGCTTATTTGTAAGAATGTAGCTCTCCCTCGGATGGCGGCTCGTCAGGCAGTTTTTGACCGCAAGCTCACTTCTCTCACCGATATAGCCGTGAGCCGTATCAAAGTAGTTGAATCCCTGATCCAGAAAATAATCCACCATCTGGGAAACCTGCGCCTCATCGATCTCTTCCCCGATCATAGGGAAACGCATACATCCGAAACCAAAATTCTTTTTAATCTTATCCATGCTGCTCTCCTTTTCTGAATAGATCCGGCACGGCCGGTGAATGTCTTCACTGCTGCGTCCCAATCATACTCCTGCCTTTTCTCCGGCTGATCTGTCGTCCACTTTTCACGGTCCGGCAACGCTCGCCGTTGTGTTAAGTAACATCTTGTAACTTATTTTGATGATAGCATACGCCCACTCCCTTGTCAAGCGAATGAAAATCAATTATAATGATGATAGCATACTATCTGCGGTCAGTTTAAACTAACTTTCAGATTTCTACCGGCCGACCGGATCCTATTGATCGCCGGGAACTACATCAGACCTTCAGGAGGTGAATTCCATGACAGATTTCGTGCGAGCGCGAAGTGAAGAACAGAAACAGGCCAGAATGGCCGAGATCAAGGTCGCGGCGGACGAGCTCTTCTGCTCTGTCCCCTATCAGGAGATCACCCTCTCCACCATTGCCGGAAAGCTGTCCTGGACGCGGGCAAACCTCTATAAATATGTAACGACGAAGGAAGAGATCTATCTTGAGATCTGCTCCGATAAAATGCAGTCCTATTTTGACGATCTGTTCGCAGCATTTCCCAATGAGAAACCATTTACCCCGGATCAATGGGCTGCTGCCTGGGCAGATGTCCTGAACGCGCACCGTGACTACCTCCGCTACAGCGATATCCTCTGTACGATCATCGAGGTCCATGTCACTGCATGCCGCCTTGCCAGCTTCAAAACAAGCTACCATGCACGCCGGGATGCCTTTGTCAGGCTCATGGAAGTTCGTCTCGGCCTTAGCTCCCATGATGCCAGTGAAGTCTTCCTATCTGTCCTGTACCATGCTGCAGGTCTATGTGGAAGCTGCCACTCCAATCCGGTTATGCTGGAGGCTATGAAAATAGCCGGAATCCCATATAAAAAACGTGATTTCCGGCTCAACATGTATGAATTTATCCGAATGAACCTCTGGTACTATCTCTCCGGTCCTGCCGGAGAAAATTCCTGCGTCATACCGTAAGAATATAGCACCAGACCGGAAGTGTGATCAGTGAGACGACCGTCGAAAAGACAACGATCTTCGTTGCAAGGCGGTCGTCTTTTCCATATTTGACCGCGAGAACGACGCTCGTGCTCGCTGCCGGCATCGCGGACAGGATCACACAGACCGCTGTGATCAGCTGATCAATGTGAAACAGGCGGCAGCCCACCAGAACGATGGCAGGAATCAGAAACAGCCTGATAAACGTGTAGTAATAAACTTCTCTCGTGAACACCTCTTTAAACGGGATTTCCGCGAGCGTACACCCGATCAGAAGCATCGCGCAGAACGTGTTCGCCCCGGCGACCGTCCGGACTGTCTGGTTCACAAATCCGGGAAGCTGGAACTGGGATACCAGAAGTACCATGCCGGTAAAGATTCCGATGATACATGGATGTGTCACAACCTTCTTTAAAAGCTCTTTCTTCGTCGGCGCCTCCGTAAAATAAGTGAGGCCCACCGACCACATAAAGATTCTCGTCGGGATCGTGTAGACCGCCGCATACATGATTCCCAGATCGCCGAAGATTCCCTCAGCGATGGCATTTCCAAGGATGCCGGCATTTGAGACGATCGTCGCGTACTGCAAAACCTTTTTGCTCTCCTCGCTCCAGCCCGGATACAGCACACGGCTTAAAAGATTCGAAAAGATCTGGATCAGAAACGAGATCACGATCACTTCCAGCGTCAGCTTCAGAATATTCATACTGAACTCCATCTGGAACGATTTCACAATGCTCGCGGGAAGCGTCACATTCATCACGAGACTGCTGAGCAGTGCCTTCCCGCTCTTATCGATCATCCCGCTCTTCCTGAGGTACCATCCCAGCGCAAGGATGCAGAACATCATGCCCTGCATATTAAACAAACTTGTAAAATCCATCACGTACTCCTTTATTACAGACTGACGTTATTGTACCTCTCCCTCTCTGATCTTGTCAATCTCCTCACTTTCATCAACCCATGTTACTGTTCACGCCTTGCGCAAACAGTAACTGATTTTGCCGATGCTTCGCATTCCAAATCGGCAAAATCCACTACTACCACTGTATTGTACGGAATTTTCAGTTCAGAAAATTCCTACCCGTGTACAGTAACCAATCCATCTCCCTTCTGCCTGCCCGTCCGGATATAAAATCTTGTCACCGTTCCCTATCAGTGGTACAATAACCCCAATTTATACCATCTCACAAAGGAGGTCCCAACATGGAAACCAACATCAAAGTAAGAAACGCGAAATTATCCGACGCTCCGAGAATCCTTGAGATCTACACCTATTATGTAGAGAACACCGTAATCACCTTTGAATACGATGTCCCTTCCCTTGAAGAATTCGAGAACCGCATGATCGATATCATGAAAAAATATCCTTATCTCGTCATCGAACGTGACGGCATGATCGAAGGCTACGCTTACGCCCATCCTTTCGTCGGCCGCGCCGCCTACGACTGGGCCAGTGAGCTTACGATCTATCTGGATCACAATGCGAAAAAATGCGGGCTTGGCAGAAAACTCTATGAAGCTCTGGCTGAGCGGCTCAAAGACATGGGAGTTCTGAATCTTTACGCCTGTATCGGATACCCGAAGGTTGAGGACGAGTATTTAAATAAGAACAGTGCCCAGTTCCATGAGCATCTTGGGTTCCGGCTTTGCGGGACTTTTGAGAACTGTGGGTATAAGTTTAACCGGTGGTACGATATGATCTGGATGGAGAAGATCATTGGGGAACATACAGACGACCAGGCACCAGTAAAACCTTACTCCTACACCGAGTAATCTATTGAAAGATACGCGCAGGGAGGGCCTGGGGCGCAGACACTTGAGGGATTCCGGGAGGGTTCCTCTAAGCTTGCCGAAGAATGCTAAGGACGGAGGACATGTGCCACAACTCGCTTCGCTCAGACAAGCGGCACATGTCCTCCAACGCATTCTCCGGCGAGCCAAGAGGAAACCAGCTCCCTTCACCCAGGCGGTCCGTGCCCCAGGCCCTCCCTGCGCTGTGTACTGGCGGAATGTAGGAAAGGCGGTTGCCTGTTTCCTTCAGCAAACAATCGGTACCTAAGTTTTCTCCGTATTAGGGAGTCTGTTTGCATAACACAGGCAGTACATGCTAAGTTCCTCTCTGCGCAGGGGCTGACCAGCTGAAGAAAAGGACTTGCACATCTTGTTTTAACGCGCTACAATGGTAAACGTTCGATTTTGACATAATATAAGCTTACAGGAGATGTGACATGAATACGAATGAACGAACTGACAAGCGCCCTGTCTGGCGCGGTGAACTTGCCCTTCTTATTGTGATTTTGATCAACAGTTTCGGTGTTGTCTTAATGCTGGACTCCGGCGCCGGAATTTCGGCGATTTCCAGCGTTCCGTACGCTTTTTCTGAATCCTTCCCGGCTCTGACACTCGGAACCTGGACTTATATCTTTCAGGGAATTCTCGTAGCGGCCCTCATGATCTTACGGAAAAAGTTTGTTCCTACATACCTCTTCAGCTTCGTTGTAGGCTTCGCCTTCAGTAAGATGTTAGATGTATATAAGACCGCCCTCGCGGGCCTCACGATGGGGATCGGATACCAGATCGTCTATTTTATCGTGAGCTATCTCGTCATCTGCCTCGGAATTGCCCTCTCCAACCGCTGCGGACTTCCGATCATCCCGACAGACCTCTTTCCAAGAGAAATGGCCGATATTCTGAAGGTTCCATACTCCAGAGTCAAGATCACCTTCGACGTGACCTGCCTCGCCGTGACTGCGGGACTGACTTTCTGTTTCCTCGGTCATATCAAAGGTCTTGGAATCGGAACGATCCTCGCCGCGTTTACGATGGGTAAGGTCATCGGTATGATAGGCAATATACTGGATAGACACTTCCGGTTTGTGTCATTCCTCACAGAACGCAGCAAAGTATGACCTACTTCCTGATATTGAAAGATCTACCTCTTGTGTATCTTTCAATATCACGCACACAGGTAATGTACCTCAGACCACAGCTATCCATTAGCCTCTATATAAAAGCCGCCTTAACGTTTTCTTCCATAAATTCTATCGCTACGAGAACGCAGACGGCTTTTTCTAATCTGCTGTTCATAACACACCGTAGATTTTCCTTCTAAAAAATTGCATAAACATAATTTCTTCTAGAAACTTTATGCAAAACAATATTGCAATCATTACCCATATATTCCTTGCACCATATTGCTATCAATTAAATACTTCTTATTATGTCATTTGCTGTCCCATCGTATCAGGAGTCCATTTTATTCCAATATCTTCAGGTGGAATCTTCTTTGTTTTATATACAAAAGCTACACTATACTTTGCCCTAGTAACTGCCACATAAAACTTTGAAAGACTTCCTTCTTTCATATCTCTCGATTTTCCCGATAGCCAATTTAGCATCGGTTGTGTCGGATATATCAAAACCCTATCGAAAGTAAGCCCCTTTGCTGAACCAAAAGTCATTGTTTTAAATCTTGTATTTACCTTGGTTCTATTGTCATACCTAAGCTGAACAGGATTATATTTTTCCATATAGTTATCAATATCCTTTTCATCAACCCAAAATATTCCATCATGCCCTGTCTTTTCATTCATAGCAGAATCACATGGCTTCACATCAGGATACATCTGATTTGCAAGATTACATATAATCTGATTATTGCGATATGATACCGCTAATGTCGTGGAATCAATATGCATTTCAGGAATGTTTTCCTGCACAAAATTCACAATTTTCCCGCCCGCATATTTTTTATATTTTGTTTCATAATGAGTTCGATACGTTGTCTGGCGCGGATCACCTACTAAAATCATATGGCAACCATCTTCATGCAGTTTTCTTATAACTTCCAAATCATATCCTGCAAAATCCTGTATTTCATCTACAAAAACATATGTAAAAATCTTTCGTATTCTCCGAAATACACACCCTTTCGATAATCCATCTAAAACACATGGCAATTTTGAAATCATATTTGAATATACACTACCAGAAGCAGTGATATATTTTTTCTCATTCGTGTCCCTTAACTTTAACAAATTTTTATCTGCCTTCTTTACTAATGCTACGCCGGATATTCTGGTATTTGTAAGATAGCTTTGATAGGGTCGTATACCATGTTTAATTAGTAGCGAAAACCACGGCATAATAGTTACATTTGATGGGATACAACCATTTATTTCATAAAATTTTTCTCTAATACTTTGTTCATTTGCATCGGTAAACGTCGTTATCAAAATATTTTCTGAAATTTTCAAAGCCTGCTTTACGAGGAATGTTGTTTTTCCTGCCCCTGCTGCCGCAATAATTGTGAACTCTGCATTTGAGTTCCACTAAAAGTTAAATATCGAATCGACACCCTCAAAAAAGCACGGAATTCCGTGCTTTTTTGCCTTGAAAAGCCCGAAATTTCTGTGGTATAATTAGTGTAATGGTTACACTAAACAAAGGAGATTGAAATGTACCTCAATACCACTGTGAAAATCCCAGAGCAGAAGGGAAAAATAATTGCCAAAAAGAAAGGGGACACCACCTACATCCTCTATCAGTATGGCAGTGATTATAAGCAGGACAGGAAGTATGCGATTCCTCTTCGGGCTATTGTTGGAAAGGTTTCTCCAGAGGATCCTGGCTCGATGTATCCTAACGAAAAATTTCAACTCTATTTTCCAGATACTGAAATACCGGATGAACTGCCATTCGCCTATCGGAGCTGTTGTCTCAAAATCGGCTCTTGCGTTGTCATCCGCAAGGTCATCGATGAATATGACCTTTGGTCGATGCTCTCAAAGCGATTTGGCAAGGAAACCGGGCTTATTCTGGATCTTGCAGCCTACCTGATCGTAGATGAGGAAAACGTAGGACAGTATTACCCTGATTTCGCATTTTCGCACCCGCTCTTCACAGAGAAAATGACGATTTACAGCGATTCCAAGATAAGCAGACTCCTTAACTCGATCACGAAGAATCAGTGCATCGGCTTTCTGGATGACTGGAATAAAAACCGGGATCATAGAAATCGAATCTATGTTTCCTATGATTCAACAAACAAAAACTGTGATGCTGGAGACATTGATATCGTTGAATTCGGAAAGGCGAAGGATGATAAAGGACTACCGGTGTTTAACCTGGCGGTTGCCATGGACAAGACGAATCGTGTGCCGCTCTTCTACGAAGAGTATCCCGGATCTATCACGGATGTTTCACAGTTCACATTCATGGTGGATAAGGTTCTGGAATACGGCTATCAGAAGATCGGATTCATTTTAGATAGAGGGTACTTCAGCAAGGACAATATCCAGTACATCGATAAAAACAACTACTCGTTCATCATCATGTGCAAAGGATGTAAGGCGCTGGTGTCCTCATTGATTCTCGACAAGCGAGGTACCTTCGAGACAAAGCGAGATGCGGCAATCCGCTCTTATAAAGTCTATGGCATGACAACCAAAGCAAGGCTTTACGAAGACGACACCACAGACCGGTGGTTCCATATTTACTACAACCCATCCAAGCAGTCAGCAGAGAGGGAACAGCTGGAGCAGAAAATCGAACGCTATCGTCAATTTTTGGATACGCATATCGGACAGGACACAAAGTTTGGAAAAACGTATCAGGACTATTTTTACCTGTATTACGACAAGCACGGACGTTTCATCGGAGCTGAGGAACGTGCTGATGTCATCGAAAGAGAGCTTCAGTTATGCGGGTACTTCTGCATCATTACTTCAGAGAAAATGACCGCTGCGCAGGCGCTGATCCAGTATAAGGGACGAGATATCTCGGAAAAACTTTTCCGTGCGGATAAGACCTTTATCGGCGCAAAGAGTGAGCGCGTACAGTCATCGCAGAGTATCTCATCCAAGATATTTATCGAATTTATAGCGCTGATCATCCGGAACCGGATATACAATCTTCTGAAGGAACAGATGCTTCGGATGGAGTCAAGGCATAAGTTCATGACCGTTCCGGCAGCTATCCGAGAGCTGGAAAAAATCGAAATGGTTCGTAGGAATGGTAAGTGCTATAAGCTCGACCATGCAGTTACCAAAACACAGAAAATCATCCTGAGTTCCTTCGGACTGGATGAAACCAACATCAGCAAAAGCGCAGACGAAATCTCAAAACTGCTGGTTGCAAGTAAGTCACTCACGAGCAAGGAGGAAGGGAACGATGGCACGGAAGAAGTCAACGGAATCGATTGATTCTGAAATCTCGAAAATCAAATCTGATATGGCCCGGCTTCAGGATAGATATGATAAGCTGGCAGAAAAACTCAAGGTACTTCAAGAACAGAAGTGGCAGCAAGAGGCGGCTACAATCATGGATGCCTATCGGAGAAGCGGAAAAAGTCTGGACGAGATAATGACGTTTTTGGAACCTTGAATTGACTTTAGTGTAACTTTTTTGCAAAGTTCACAATAATTAGACTACTCATTCTTTAGTGCCCTCATTATATACTCAGGATATTTAATTTTCGTAGCCGATTCAAAAATCGCTATTGCACAGTCTGTCTTGTGTGCATGCATATATTTATGCATCTCATCATCGGTATTATAGTCAGTTCCAAAAATATTGTTCAATACTTCTCGTCCATTTTCTTTCAATATTTTTGGTTCTAAGGTATTGTAATTAAAATTCTTATCTGACAGTTTCAAATTTCCCGTATCTACTACCTTGTCAAAGCATATATGAATAAATGGTATTCCTTCATATTCTTTGTACTTATCCGTAATGGCTTTAATATTTCCATCATTATCCGTAACAACGGCAGTTTCTTTGTTTAATATCTTTGCAATTTCAAGATACCGCTTAAATGTCACTCCTCCTACGGTCATTACATCTATTCCGTCCTGTATAGGAAGTCTACCTTCATGTGTATCCATATATGCTCGCTGCACAACCAGTTCATCTGAATCTCCCTCTACTAAGATTGATTTTTTACAAAGAATTAGGCGCAGCGTATCATAACCTGCCACTTTTTTGAAGAATTCAAAAGTTTCCTTCTTAAGTGATTTCATTGAGCAACAACTATCGTCTGAAAGTAAAATCAGATTTTCCAATCCGAGTTTATTTGCGACAAAGCTGCTATGTGTTGATGCTATAATTTGTTTCCCAAATACAGTCTTTTCAATAACTCCCATCAATTCGCTTAATCTAGAAAAAGACAAATGACTTTCAGGCTCTTCAATCAAAATAATGCTTGCTTTTTCTGCCTGTTTATGGCTTAAAGCTAATTGTGTTTTTATAATACACTGTGCTCCTTTTCCAGCATGAGCAAAAGGAATTCCATCCACTTGCGTAACTAAACTCGACTCCCAAGAGTTCTGAACCCCTTGATCAGCACTCAATGATAATTTTCCGTCCATAATGGTTGATGCGGCACTAATTTTCTCATTGATTGACTGAATTGCTTCATTTTGCGCAAACTCATCTATCATATTCCTATGAGCCTGTGTTATTGCTGTTATATCTTCTGGTTCAAGAAAGTCTTTTACTACCCTGGAAATATATACATCAGACCCATTTTGGTATCTGTAATTTGATGAATCGATCATTACAGATTTTATTGGTATAAATCTTGGAATTTTCTCATCTCTGCTAAAAGAAAACCATCTCGCTTCATAAAATTCAATGGGTAAACTCGTAAGTTTTTCTGTTTTTATCAAGCTTTCATATTCTGCATTAAATTTGTCAGAAAAACTTATTAAGAATCTGATGCCTTCTATACCATCACGGCTTTCTGAATTACCGTTTCCTTCATATTCAGGCAATGTTCCACTTTTAAAGTATAGCTCAATCATTATTTCCGGCGGTGCAATCAGATGTCCATTCTCTACAGATTTGAGATATTCCTCAACTGCCTCTCTGTTAAATAAATATGTTGATATCTGATTTCTAATATTCCGGCCAGCATACATACCTGTTAAAACTACATGAATGGCTTCAAGAATAGTAGACTTTCCAGATTCATTATCACCAACCAATAGATTGATATTTTCATTAAATTTAATTTCAAATGGATTTTTGAACTTCTTAAAATTTTGAATGATTACCTTCTCAATAGCCATTTGCAGCCTCCTATCTTCGATTTTACTCCACGCCTAACGCCTTAAACACCGCATCCTCCGCACTCTGATACGGAATCAGCTGAAATGCACTCATCAGATCAGCCGGAACACTTGCGAAATCAACAAATGAGGTACTCGGAATCAGTACCTTCTTTGCACCGCTATCCAGGCACACTTGAAGCGTGTTTGCAAGTTCATCCACCTTTATCATCGTGCCGCTGATTGTAATATCGCCCAAAATTGCCAGATTGCTGACCACTGGCTTTCCCAGTGCAATGGAGCAAAGGGCAACCAACGTAGAAAGTGCCAGCTTCTCGGTCATGCCGATACCCTGCAAATCCTGATAATTGATAATGTAATCCCTGGTCGATGTGCTGATAGAGCCGCTGATCCGGTTTCCATTTGCTTTCAAATAATTAAATGCCGTATTCACTGCTTCCTTGCACTTAGAATCACTGCCTAAGCCTGTCCGTTCAATCTTGCCATTTCCCGGAAGCATCTGGCTTTCCAGACGGAACACGCCAATCATGCCGCTTTTTCCTCTGGATACAGTATAAACCTGTCCCGGATTGCACATTCCGTCCGGGATCAGCTTACCGCCGCCCTGTTCCGATACAGAAACATAATTCTCTGACATATCTTCCAAATCAATGTAAGAGAAGTTTACATCGTAAAACTCCATACCCCCCAGCTTTTTCAGCTGTTCTTTGACACGGCGGCGCATTTCCAGTGCAATCTGAATGACTTCTTCCAGTTCTTCTTTTGTAAACTCACCATTCGGATACATCAGCTTCAGATAACCGTCTACCATGCGGCGAACTGCAATCGTATCACGCTGATTGAGATTCCTTCCCAGGCGGAAATAGTGGTCAAGTGCGTCACCGTACTGTTCCTTACGAAGTTCCCGGATAAACTCTGCCAGATAATCACTGATAAAACCGTAATCATCAGTAAAATGTTCTGGCCTGAACTTCGGAATCTCCCAACCTGGAAGATAACAGTGCATACGGTCAAGGAATGCCGTATCTGTTCCCATTTCCTGCGGGAAAGGTGCAAACAGACTGGAGGTTTTCAAAAGCACATCCACACTCTGATTGATGTTTCCCACAAATGCCATAGAAGCAGTAGCAGCCTTTTCTTCTTTGCCACGGGCAAAAGAGCCGGATGCCATGTAGTCTTTCATAATCTGGATGCCATCTTTATCCTTGAACTTGATGCCCGCCACTTCATCAAAAGCAACGCAATCCCACAAACCAACCAGTCCGACGGTTTTGCGCCCCATATTGTAAAAGAGATTTGCAACTGTTGTCTGTCCACCGGAAATCAAAATACTGTTGGGAGAAATCTCTTTGAAGAGATGTGACTTACCAGTACTTCTCGGTCCCAGTTCACAAAGGTTAAAATTGTTCTCGACCAATGGAATCATACGGGTCAGGAGCAGCCATTTCTCACGGTATGTAAATTCATCCGGCTCCATGCCGATAGACCGAAGAAGAATATCCAGCCATTCATCCTTGGTAAAAGCTCTTCGCCCCTGCTTCAGCTCGTCAATATCAATATGTGGCATCTGGATCGGTGTCAGCTTCCGGATACTAATTGGAGAAATATCTTTTTGCTTTTTCTGTTTGGAACGAAGCGGCTTCCCGTCAATGTCCTCAATACCAAAGTTATTGTCGCCTTCAACCTCATAATCCAGCTGAACAATACACCAGATACCGCCACATAGCAGACGATCAAATTTTTCCGGGTATTCATCGGCAATCGGTACATTGCTAACTCCCAGATTGGAAAACTCTGCAAAAAAGCAGTCCTTTTTCATATCCAGTCGTGCAGTCACCATATCAATGATCGTGTGACTGCCTTTCTTACGCAGCTGAGACAGAATTTTCTGCGATTCATCTGGGCGTACAAAGTTGTCAGCAAGAATCCGTTTTACATTCTGTACGCCTTTTTCAATGACCGTTTCATCATCTGAGCTGCAATACTGCCCCAACAGGAACTCCAGGACATATACTGGAACATTTGCACCTTCCTTGATCTTCTTTGTCAGATCTTTCCGAACAATCTTACCGTCAAAGTTCTGACGGAGCTTGTTCTTTATTTCTTCACGGGTGCTTTCACCCTCTGTAAATTGCTCCATCTTTCTATCCTCCTGCGGTATTAACTAAAGAAATCGAACTCATCCACTGCAAAGGCGATGTCAATCTGGAACGGCTCACGCTGCGGCATCTGCAATCCCTGTTCATCTGCAATTACCAAATAGTAAGTAGCAGTATTACTGTATTTCAGAGACTTCAGATTAAACTGGCAGCGGAAAGTTCTTTCTGCACCGTTGTCGCTGGTCTTATCTGCAATAATCTTCTGAACATCACTGATCTGCTTGCCGTTTTCGTCCGTAAAGTAAACCTGATAAGTAGCCGCTTCACGGTTTGCACTGACCGCATCCTTCTGATAGAAGTTCAGTGAGAAAATCATATTGCTGATTTTACGGTTTGCGGACAGCAGATTGACTGTTACAGGCTTGGTATCATATTTCTGTTTATTACGCTTGTATTCCATAGAATCATTGCGGAGATAATGGTACTCGATCACCGGAACAACCATTTCCTGCAAGCTGATACCACCGTGCACAAAGTTCATGCCACCACCATTCATCTTGATACGGATACTTTCTCTCGGCGCGAATCCATCAAATTCTGTATTGCCGTCCAGAAATTTCACTGGCAGCAGATAATTCGGCTGTACGCCTTTCTTCATGATTGCATAGCGCCTGCCATATTCTACACAGCGTCTCGCGCTTTCCATTTTTAGATCACTGGTATTTTTCTTGTCCGCATCATAAAATTCATTTTTCCCCACTTTGTCATCTTCACTCAGCGGGCTATACGTGTAGAGGAATCCATGATCGGCTGTGATCAGAATATTCGTGCCACCAAATTCATTTACAATAATACGCACAAGATTCTTCAATTCCGAAATTGCCTTATTACAGGCTGCAAAAACGGCAGTATCAGAAGTATGACTGGCTTCATCGATCGTATCGTGATAAATATAGACCACATCCATCCCCTTGACCAGCGCACTTCGTTCCGCACGTTTCATTGCGATAATATCATTGTATTTCAATGCTATACTTGCCGGATTTTCTGCCTTCAGGACTTTATCTCGACAACCACTTGCTGTAGACTGGCCATCCGCCAGAACTGTCAAAATATCATTCCGAACCTCTGCCGTCAGTTCTTTATGCGGTAGTAACGCTGCCATGCCAAATTTTGTGATAGAGGGGAAGATGCTCTGCATACTGCTGATGGAAACCTTGCTCTGTGTTTCCCTCTGGAGCTGATCCGCCATAGCTGCCGCTACTTCATACCGCATGGCATCTGAAATAATTACGAACACTCTTGTATCCGATGTCTTAATGCGGGAACGATAAAAATCTTCCTGCTGCGGGACTTCCCAAACCTTACCATAGGCCGCCAGTTCATCCGCACACACATCCGACCAGTTATTACCCAACTCACCTAAGAACCAATGCGTATAGAGTCCTTCCACTTTGTCGACAACGTGCTTGAACAAATCATCCAGCAGAATATTGGAAGTCTCCAGGCTCTTTTGAAAGCTCAGATGGAACAATCGGTAATAGGTATCCATCTGATAGTAGCTTTCCGTATACTCTTTCCAGATATCTTTTGCTTCTGCGGTATGGAATCCAGCAGAGTGTTCCTTAAAGAAGCTCTGCATATTCGCCACCTGCAGGATACCATCATAGAAATTCTCAAACGGCTCATACCATGCACAAGTTCTCCTCTTTTCAACGGTGGAAGTTATTGTATCCACATCAATGATATGGTCGCTGATCTCTGTCATCAGCTTTGTCAAAATCACTTCGTTGATGCACGGAAAGCACTCGGTTCCTGCCAGGTCGTCCACCGTCAGCTTTTCAAATCGCTGATGCAGGCGAGCTTCATCTTCAACATACCGTGCCACATCATATAACTGCTGAATATCCTCACTGTGAAGCCATTCAGAAATAAAATCATAGCAATACGCCTGATGCGGCATGGAAATAAAGCTGTCCAGTCCGGCAAGATACTCCTGCCGCATGGTACGGGTAGCTGCAGTCAGCAGCAAATGAATTGCCAATCGTCCAAGATCTGGGTCTTCCTCCACAAATCCGCATCCCTGGCGAACCATCGCCCAAAATGCATCGTCTGCATGATATTTTACAAAATCCTGATAAATTACATTATTATTCAAATCCAGGCCAGCCCGAAACACGCTGCGGAAAATCATATTCGGCTGTGCGGCTTTCAACCCGCAGATTGCTGCCATAACAGCCCTGTGCAGCTGCGCTGGAGTTGCCGGAACTTTATTCTGTGTGCTGACTTTCAAACGGCGGTCTTTCGCATTGAAATACGCACGGTAATTCTTTACCTGCTTCCGCATAGCTGGATTCGATATCAGACCCATCTCATCCATCCAGATGGAAATCAGATCCGCCCGGAACTCCTCACTGTAAAGTTCCACATCCAGAAGCCAGTTATCATCCAGGCGATTATATGATAAAGGACTGTAAACCAGATAGTTTGTAGTCAGATCGTCTACCGAAAGCAGTTTCTTCACAGAAAACGCATTATTGCCAGTCAGAGCAATCACCTTTGCATTTTCCAAAACCACTTCGTCCAGCTTATCCTCAAATTCCTTATCTTCATCGTACCAGAAGATGATACGACGCTGATAAAACTCCGGCAGAGGTGCAGCAAATCTGCGGTTTAAGTCCTGTATTACTTTGTCTGTATCCATGCTGCTCCTCCTACCTTATAATTGTCCATTTAGCTTTTTTCGTTGTTCCATTCTGTACCAGTCTGCCGTTTTTCTGTAAGGAAGCGAACATACGAGAGACCGTTCTTTTGGATACACCCATTTCTTCTGCATAATATGCCTGAGTTGCAGATGGTTTTTTCTCTATAATCTGCAGCAGTTTTTCCAACTGTTTCTGTTCCTTATTAAGCAGTGCTTCACTTCCATTAATGCCATTTTCGTTGCTATTAACGCCATTTCCGGCACTGCCAACATCATTTTTGGCGTCGTTGGCGTCGTTTTTGGCATCGTTGGCGTCGTTTTTGGCGTCGTTTGTATCAATCTGACCTCGATAAATATTGATACGCAAATCAACTTCGCCACCAATGAACTCCGGCTCCCGCAGTCCGGCAGCTTTTACTTTATCAATAATTCTCGGAATACCGCTTCCCCAATGCTCAATCAGATTCATGTAAGCAAACGCATGAGCAAGAGCTTCATTTCTGATTTTGGAGTAGCCCTCTTTCATACGCTCCATCGTTTGTCCCATCGGCAGCTTTCCTGGAGAAGTGATTTCCAACCGGTTGTCATATACCGCAACCTGTATCGTCCCATGATCCAGATAACTGCGGTGCACCATCGCATTAATAATCAACTCACGAATAGCATCCGGCGGAATCTCATAAATATCCTGCCGATAAATCCCCACAATAGTAGCACCCAAATGAATATTTCTCAGAACAAACTGAAATGCTTCCTCTATCTGCTCCCAAAGCGGTCCGGTATATTCTCTGCGGTCAACAAATACCGCTTTCGTTGTACCTTTAAATACGCCACATTGCGTTGCAACATGAAGCCCACCATTGCCGGTCAAAATAGCAAAGGCATTGGACGGATAATCTTTTCCATCGCGCTCGATCAGAACTCCCCAGGAACGCAACTGCTGTCTCCCAACATCTTTGATGGATGCTTTCTGCTCCTCATTGTGGGCATTCTTGACTGCCTGCTCCTTCATTGCTTTACAAAGAGCATCAATATCTTCAGCCGTGATATTCAGCCCCGTACACAAAGCCTGATCGTAATAGCGGTTACTACCCTCAAACAGCAGCTCCTTTACCATATACTCGTCGGCCTGACGGGTAGTTCCGGCAACTCGGACATATACACCGCCATCTCTGCCAAGCGCTTTGATATAATATGGGCGCTGCCTGCCCTCAGAAACCTCTACCACAATAACAGTCTTACCCTCAACCGTCTGTAAAGTAATATCCGGGATGATTGCCGGTTCACAGCTGTCTGATACAGCATTGGCAATGGCATCCATTTTTTTGAATACATCTTCATTGTCAAAGCCGACAACTTCTCTGGTTTTATCCGCAATTCCGAAAATGATCTTTCCTCCAGTTCCATTCGCGAAGGCAACCACAGACTTCATATATTTGATGCTTTTCTCCGGCAAGTTCTCTTTGAACTCCACATTTTTCGATTCTCCTGCAAGAATTTCTTCTATGGTCATCATAACACCTCGCTCTCCATTTGCTATACAATGCATAGCCTTTAGAATATTATATTATCCTTATTTCTTTTTCCTCTGCTATCTGTATAAGCCTTTGATACTCTGATGAATTTTTGTCTACTGAATTTCCACAAATAATTACAATAGGATTTATGAATGGAATACAATCACCTTTTTTTTCACCGTCTGTATCCACTTTTTCTCTCTCATAAATTAATCTCCACTCTTCTTCAAAACTATAGATCAGTTTTTCCTTCGTAGTACATGTCAGCCGATATTTCGATTCAGTTTCATCGTTAAATTCAAGTAAATCCTTATGATTTAGACAAATATCTTTATATTTATCTCTATTATCTACATACCTTACCGGCATAATACTCATTCCTTCAGAATGTTTAATTGTTTTCAAAATATTATAGGAACTATAAACTAAACAAATTCCACTGAAATTATTCGCGTATTGCGCCCACATCTTGCTATTATTGTATCTTTCTGTAAAACAAGCAATCATCCACATATTTCGCATTTCATTTATTTTTTTTGCGAATTTTGGATTCTCCATAATATCATTGACTTTAATAAGATCTTTGACAACTTTTTCTGCATTTAAAATTGGATGATTTTTTCTTACAATATATTTACTAATCTCTTCAAAATCAAATGCAGGAGTACAATCGCTTTTATCAGGATACGATGACGGCCATCTCATAAAAATAGTTTCATTTTCCAAACTATTAAGCTCGTCTGAATTTAAAGATCTATATCTATAAAGAGGTCTGAAATCCCCTCCTGCATCGGGGATACGCTTATATAATTCCATTATCGCGTCCACACATGCCTTTGTATCTTTATGTATATAATTTTCAACATTAGCTTTTATACGCAATTCAAATTGCTTACGTGTCATATTTCCTCTCTATTCTCCTTACTTTATCTTAGCCAAAACATCCTGGAAAATTGCATAATTCTTCTTCACGCCATCGTCCAGATCGATCGAAATCATCTGATCGGCAAGGTGATGAATCTTTTCCTCGTAAGTTCTGATTTCGATATCCTGTGCTTGTAAGGTAGTCAACTTTTTATTCAGCTTCACACGCTCGCCGGTGGAAGCATTGGCAATCCGCTGTTCCAGATCGGCAATGGCAGTGCGATATCGAGCCTGTTGTTCATACACATAATCAGTACGGATACGAGCAATTGTGTCCGGCTGATAGCGGTGCATATAGATCAGAGCTTTAAATCCATTCTTTTTACCGCTGTCAAACAGCCAATAAATCGGGCATTTCTGATATGTCTTACAATGATCCGAATAGAAATCATTCAGGAAATAATTCCGAATCACATCTTTCGGCTGACCTTTACCGCCAAGTGCATCAGCAATAAATTTCAGGTTTTCATCCAAAGTGTCTATACCGTAAACAATTCTAACAAATTCTACAAACCGACCAACGATGTCATCTGCAAAATATTCATCGTTACAAATCGGAATAATATTGTCATAATCCACTTTATAGCAAAATAAAGCTTTTTTATTTTCATTTTTTAAATAACAAAACTTTTCCGAAAGTTCACTATTTTTAAAATTTCCCAGTTCAGCAAATGTATATTGACCAAGATCACCGATGGTTCCATTATATGAACCAAATTTCTCATTCCAATCTCCACCTGCATATATAAGTCCATCTTCGTAAATAGAATAACGCCCAAACATACAACCAACTGCGTAGGAAATAAAGGAGCGAATATCTCTGTCACGGTCAGCCCTGCGAACAGTGACTTCTTTATTCTCAACCTCCGGTGTCAGCTCATCCCGCAAACCATAAGTGTCAATGAAGATACAGTTTAGTTCTTTCTCATTGACTTTCAGCTGATTAAACCGGTTGTCGCATTCAACTTGCCACTGGTCAAAGGCTTCAGCAATAGTCGGAACTTTTCGGAGCAGTGGATGATGATGGAAGTCCCAGGATGTTTCAAAAGCATCCCAGTCCAGTTTGGATAATTGAATACACGCTTTTGACAGTTTTTGTATAATATTTGAATCTGGTGAATTTAACACAGGAAGCTTTTCAAAATCACCAGCTTGTAACGATATTGACGGATTCAAAATATTCAATATTCTTTGTGTAACTTTGGAGTTAAACAATCCCAACAAAAATAAATTTTTTTCGTAAGACTCTGGAAACAGCATCGGTCCTTTGTTGCTATCAAATAATGTGCCCGCTGGCGAAAATCTGAAAGTATTTCGGTTGCTTGCCAGACCATTCCACGTAATTCCCTCTTTAAAAAAAACATCTTGTGCACCCAAAAAATAGAAACATCCTGTTTTTTTCGCATTTGCTACAATGTCTTTTCCCCCATTAGCAAACCACACAACAAGCTCTCTATTTCCATACCAGCACCGAGCGCTTCCACCTTTATTGTATGGATACCACTTTACTATAGATGTTACTGATTCTTCATAATTATGAATGTCAAATTTTATATCATAAATAGAAATTTCCCACCAGTTTTTTATAAATCTTTCATTGTTTCCAGTAATAGCTCCAACTCTTGGTGTAGCTACATTTTTAAGTGGAGTTCCCTTTTCAAATGCATCTAATTCACTTTGAGTAACCCAATATGCTATCGGACTGCCTGGAATATTCATAAATCGACTTTGCTTAGAATTAAACGAATTTCTATTTTTAAAAAATGCTTTAGCTTTTTCGGTTTCTCCAGAATATTCTACAAGTCTTATGTATTTTCCTACATAATTGTTAATATATCGAGCCCCCATAACAAAAGATACCGTTTGAACGACTTCACCACTTATTTCGTCAAAAGCTCTTGCTCCAAGATGAGCCATATTTATAAACATCATATTAAATGCACTACGCATTTTTTCATATCTTGATAAGAACATCCATGTATGTTGCGTTATCATAGAACAAAGTCCTATCTTGTTCACCATCTTTGAGCATTTATCAATAAACACCGCATACAAATCTGATTTACTGTCAGCAAATTTTTTCTTAACAAAAGACTGGAGTTTTGCATTCATCCCTCCAGTGCTCATATACGGCGGATTTGTCACAACTGCATCATATTTCTGTGCCAGTGTTTCCGCCACCTGCACCAACGGCAGTAATTCTCCCAATGCCATCTCACGGGACATATTTATATCTTCCGTAATCTCTGAAAAACGATCATACAATGCCGACCAATTCTGCGATGTTACCGTCAGAATAGAACCATATTCCTTTGCATCATACAGCTCGCTAATGATGGTATCCATAGCCGCTGTGAGTCTCATATCCCCATTACAGAAATAATCTACTACAAATTTATCTATATGGTTACTTTCCACAATGGCATATACATGCGGTTGTGGAATCTTAGGATTTCCATCCTCGTCTTTTCTTTTTAAAAAACGTTTATCATATTCAGCCGCTTTCATCATTACTGAAAAATAAGCCAACTGCGCCGCACGATCATCAATATCCAGACCGTAAAGATTGTTCTCCACAATACTTGCCACTGCCTCACGGGTGGTATAGCCATAGGATTCATAAATCTTCATCAGCACATCAAACATATATGCAAGAATATGACCGGAACCGGAGCAAGGGTCAATAACTTTCAGCTGATCCGGTATCAGTGCGGCGTATTCTTTGCGAATCTCAGCAAGCTGCTCCTGTACTTCCGGCTCCTGCTCTGCTTCTTCCAGATAGTAGTGCCATTTGGTATCCTCTGGATCACGGTTTCCTGCAGCATAGGCAGCCTGTTCTTCCTCTGTCGGTAAAAGCTGATCTTTGACATCCGGGTGTCCCTCCAGCCATAAACGGCCAAGGCTGTTCTCTACCATGTAGCGGACAATCCAGTCCGGTGTGAAAAGCTGGGTTGCCGCGGGGATGTTCTCTTTCGTGATTTTCACATTCTTTTTCAGTGCTGCAAAAACGTCATCCTTTTTTTCGCTATTATAATACTGATACAACCAGCCGATGATCTGGACAGCATCTTTCCAGTCATCCTCCGGTATCAACTCGATCATCTGCTGAATCACACTGCCTTCACGAAGCAGATTGTCCGGCAGCAAAAGCTCTGTATAATCTGCAATTTTCTGAAACATTCTCGGCAGAATCTTATTCAGAGCGTTACACTGCACGATCAACAGATATTTATACAGTTCTTCGGTCTTTTCGGCCTCTTTCAGCTCATAGACCTTTTCCATATTGAGTCCATCTAAATCCAGATGAATGGCTTCGGTTATAATCTGCGGCTTAAAGTTGTTTTCCTCGTCCGTAAACACACGCACATGGGAAGGAATATAGCCGTTGACTTCCATGAATCGCAGAGCAGAGAAACGGTTGAACCAAGTGTATGCAACCTCTTCCATGACCTGCTTATATCCTTTATCGTTGATCTCGGCAATACAAGCCCTTCGCTGTTTCTTTTCGTCAGCAGTGAGGACTTTACCGCCGATGCTGTCTGCATTGACATCCTCAATATTGTCCTCTGTAATACCGTATTCCACACCTTTCAGGGAAACACGGGCGATCAGCTCTTTTCTTGCCCAGACAGCAAATTTTTTTATAGCATTTTTATCCATTTATGTTCTCCCATTCCTGGCTTATCTTTTTTATACTTAGGCATATTCATTTAATGAGTTATATTTTGCTTATTTTCCTTTATTTGAATATTTTTACTAATTTCTACTTCCTAATTCCTCTGATTTAATATATTGACATATAACTGGAGCCGTTTCAAACGCGATATTATATCTATACTCTCTGAAATTTCCTTTCTGCATTTCTGTTTCAATTTCAATATATTTTTTCTTGAATTCTTCAGTATTTGAAAATCCCATTATTTTAGCTACTTCTTGTAAATGTTCTTTTGATTTTAAGCGAACCACAAACTGGTTAAAAGGACTATTTCCATATTCTAATTTACCATATACATATGTCAGTGGGAACCAAAACCAACTGCTTGTATAATTTTCAACAAAAATAGCAGCATTATAGCAAAAAATATCAGCAAATACAAATTCATTTTTATTGCATATTTCTACATTAATATTGTTAATCCAATAATTTGCTGTTCCTGAATAATATTGTTGATTATCCTTCTGTGATACTGCTCTATCGAGATTAGTATTATTATCATAAAATGCATCAAAGCTTTGATCTTGACTATATCCATATTTGCCCACAAAATATGTTTTTGACAGGGTATAAGATAATGCATTATAATCTTTATTTTTCAAATAATACGCTACCACATAAATGAATAATTCATGTAGCAAAGTTCTCATAACTTCGCCTTCATATCCATTTTTATTTTTTACTCCTACACATATCTCTTCCAGAACAGATGCTATAATTTTATATGATTCCGGAATATAAATGGAATACTTTAACAAATATAAAAATTCATCCCTATATAATCTCGTGTCATCATATAAGCTTATGTACTCCTCTGCTGATATATTATCACCAAATTCATCCTTAGTAAAATCCACTATTTTTTCTTTTATAGCTAATAAAAAATTCTTAAATTCATCTTTTTTTACACTATCGGATTTTTGTTGCTTTAATCCTTCATATCCAGAACGTGTTTTTGTCGGTATGGTTGACCTTTCGTCTAACCATGATGGTTTCTTGCCCAATTCTGGTTTCTCTACAATTTCTATTCCATATAATCGTTTTACTAATCTTCGATATTCTAAATCATATTTTTCTTCCTGCGTCAAATCAAAATGGAGCATAGTTTTTAAATACTGCGGTTTGGGAATTTCTCCTTTTATTCCTCGTTCGAAAATTACTGGTAGGAATTTTTCCTGTTTAACTTTATTGTAAATTTCAGGTGAAATGATTTGCGTTTCCGTTCCTACCCCACCATCTCTTCCATTAGCTTTTTTCTCATAAACTGGATCAAGCAATATTAATACATTTGTTATCGTTGGATCTGTTGCACTTTGCTCCATGAATGCATATGTATCATTTCCTTCCTTTAATGACCACTGATCTAAAATGACTTCAATGCCATCATTCATTAAATCTGTCGCAAAAGAAAGAACTTTTATTTTATAATCTTCTGATCCCCATGCATAAGAAATAAAAACTTTTGGATGTTCTATTCTATTCCTCATAACTTCTCCTTTAGTTCAGCTTGATTTCGTCGCAATTCTTCAGCAACTGCTTCAGCTGAGAACGAATCTTCTCTACATAATCATCAATATCCGCCTCTGACTGTAATGTCTTTGCCTGGAATACAACCTGACGGTTATAGGCACGAACCACTTTTTTCTTTGCGGTCGCAGCTTCTTTTCCTGACTGTGTCGGCTGTACCTGTGGCTTCGGTGCGGGCGGTGTCAGAACAGACTCGATATTGCTGACCGTATCATCCTTATACTGGCACATCGGTAGGAACATGGCATCCAGAAGGGCAAGGCTCTTTAACTCTGCGATTTTCTCCTTGCACTGGCTGAAATACCGGTCTGATTTTTCAATCAGATGGGATGCCTTGGAATCGCCGTTTGTGGCAGTGTGAGTTGCTTCCATACACTGACGAACCGTTTCCAGAACCTCGGCACGTTTTTCTTCCAGCATCTTATCATGGGCAGTACGAACTGTATCCATCAACGGATTGAGTTCACGAATCCGGTTATAGTTGAATTTGCTTCCGGTCTGAACCATGATAATCAGGCGAATCGTATTCAGTGCCTTATGTGCTTCCTCATTTTCCGCAATACGGTCAAGGTCATCGTGCAGAGATTTTTCAAACTGAACTGCCTGATCAAATACTGTTACCTGGGTCTTGAAGAAATTTTCAATACCGCTGCTCATGGCTTCCTTATTATCAAAGAGCTCATCCTCTTTTTTCAGCACTCGATCAATCAGGGCAATATTGTCTTTCTTCTGAGAAAGTACATCGTCCATCAGATGAACAGCTTCCTGCACTAATACACGATCTGGATATTTATGTCCGTCATAACGGGTATCCAACGATGCATAGTAGTTACGCTGCTCCGTAAACTTCTCGGTTATAAAACGAACTAAACCATCTTCATCATCCGGCACATCCATGATGTCAAAATACTCACGGAGCATTGCTTTTACATCACGCATCATCGTAGCAGAAATGGTTTTTCGCTTGCTGATGGAAGTTTTCCCGATCTCGCTTTTTTTGCGGAGCATATCCGGCAGTTTCGGGTCATCCGGTTGAATGGTATTACCTGCATACTTGATCGTTACTTTCTGGGAATAAATCAGCTGTGCCGCAACCGCAGCAATATCGATCTCTTTCCAGCCATACGGAATCGCACTATATTTGCCCTGAATATCTGCCATAGAAGTCGGCAGTTTTTTTGCATCCTGCATCTCCAGATACTCTTCCATAGCAGATGCAGCATCCCGGTTCGGCTCCATGCCCGGAAGTGCTGTTACCGCACCTGTCAGAACCGCAATAATATCTGCGTCACTGCCTGCATTATCTGTAATCAGGTCGAGCTTGCTATATACATGAGCAACCAGATATTCAAGAGACTGGTCAATCTTGCTCTTGGCATTTCCGGCTTTGATTTCCAAATGCTCACCGTCTACATAGAACTGCGCCCCTTCAATGGCATTTTGCAATTCGGTCATGGCACTCAGCTCATATTTTCCAGCTTCGTCCTGCTGGTCGCTGATAATTTTCTGCACACTCTTTGGAAGCTGACTTACATTTCTCTGCTTTACATACTTGCGAATCTTCATGGCAGATTCCAGTGATTCATAGTATGGCGTATCAGCCAGAACCACGATTGCTTCATTACCTTTGGATTCTGCCATCAGACGGTAATCTGTTTTTTCAATGGCATCAGTGGCAACAGTCAGAAAACGCAAACGCATACCGCCTGTTGCCACACCGACCGTAATGCCATCCACCATCTGATCAAATGCAAAGTCATATTTTCCATAACGGAACTTCTTGGTTGTAAAAATATCGCCGTAAATCATCTGGGCGATACGCTCCACGATAGAAGCGGTATCCACATTGGTGTCTCTGATTTCACGCTGAATATCCTGCTCTTCATCAGTCAGGAAGTTATAAGTGTCGCCGGTCCTGCCAATATAGTTCTGGCTCATCAGACGGTCGAGACATCCGCGGACAGCTTCACGCATGATAATCTTATCGACACGAATATCATCTGCCATGAGAATCACGATATTATCCAGATTAGAAGGGATATCATCAATATAGCGAACCAGATACAGAAGTTTCAGCACATCCACATCCTGCTGTTCGATCCCATCGCCGTTATCGGCCGCCTTCTGGCAACGTTCGATCACTCGGCGGATCGAACCGTCCAGAAAAGTATGTACAGTATCATAGAAACGGAAGAATGGAACAATCGCATACTCGTCCCGCTTCTGAATTTCCTGTGCAGCTTCCTGGAAACCAGACAGCATGGAACGCTCACCACCGGACAGATGTTTGCCAGAATTTCCATGTTTGCGAATTTCGGCAAATACTTTCTGCATGATAATGAACTGATATGGAATAAACGGGAAATTTTCCGCAAATTCTAATGGTCCTGTAAAACCTTTCTTTATATCAACGATATCTGTTCTAAAGCTGAACAAATTGCGAAGTACAGAATCGTTTTCTTCATATACTTTTTCCAACATTTTTTCGGACTCTGGTTTCTTTTTCAGAATACGCTTCTGGATAACTTCATCCACGGAGGAAGAAGACAAGCTCAATCTTGTTTTAAAACGAGCCTGGATTCGTGAGAACTCATCTGCACGGACTTTGATGATTTCGTCAATGGCTTCCTGCCCGGTGCAGATCACCCAAATCTTACCTTCACACTCACTTCCGATTTTTTCAATCAGAGACTGGAGGTTCAAAAGCATATCGGTATCTGTACCAACATACTGACCAACCTCGTCGATCATAAATAATAGACGGAAGTTCGCAGGTTTTGTATTCACATAAGCTTTCATATCTTCCACAAGCTGTGCAATCGAAATTTCAGTTGCCGTCTTATCATTGAACCATGCTTTAGCATCGTCCTCGCTCATATCCAGAACTTCCATCAATGTCGGAATGATGAACTTACCATTGAAAGCAAAGGCACGACGTATTTCCAGCCAGGACTTGCCTTTCTTTTCTTCAAAAACTCTACGGAACTCCTCGGTCTTTCCCTGCTGATCAATATAACGCTCCATCATGGCAACTTTCAGGTTCTCACCGTAAAATCCCAGATGGTTGTAGAACATTTTGGCAAATACACGAAGAACAGCCGTCTTGTCCTTATTGCTGAATCCCTCAATATCAATATTGAACAAAATTGTCTCCGTCGGTCCCTTTGTGGCACGGTCGATCAGCATAAAGGTTGCCGGATCATCCTCAAACTTTTTACGGAAACGCTCTACACTGCGGATGCCTTTTACCTCTTTGTTCTCCAGAAGGTAGGAAAACATTTTCAGGAAGTGAGATTTACCACTTCCAAAGAATCCGGAAATCCAAACGCCCATATCAGCGGTAGGCTGGTCAAAGGCATCTCCATAATAGTTGAAGAAAGTAATGAAGTGTTTCTTCAATTCTCTGGTGATGACATATTCATTTAATTCCTGATCAATCACATCATCGGCAGCCTGGTCGACTTTAATAACACCATTGATTTTGCGGTTAATGTCATCCACAAACATATCTCGAATCATCATGGCTTTATCCCCCTTAATCTATGACATTGAATGCCCGGTAATAATCATTTGGTGTCAAACGATTGAACAGTTTTACATGGCGACCGTCAAATTCACCCGGATACATAACCAAAATCGGAACATTCGAAAAATACGGCTGCAAGGCTTCCAGTAACGTATGAATTCTCATAAACGGAAACACCTCGCCTACCCCTGTCAACATGAGTACATCGCCCGGTTCGTGCGGCTCATATTGGATTTTATCAATGAACTCTCTATTGCCGATTGCGGAGTTCAGCTGCTCTAAAAGATAAGCACTTCCGTCAGCTTCTTCCATATCGGGAATCGCATCTGTGATGTCCATATCATCGCAGATAGAGAGAAATGTTTTATATAAATTAC